>OLID01000009.1_pt1 | contig 241787 bp, 204 predicted proteins | sample 1609361 | NCBI WGS metagenome assembly OLID01 (sample SAMN05416778, study PRJEB24817) | seawater metagenome | isolation source: Sea water | place: Canada:Atlantic | collected 2013-07
GGATCTGCCTGGCATCGGGCTCGTAGAGATAATCCCACTGGTTCTTGATCTCTTCTTCGTCTTCGCTCTCAGGCAGGGGCAGAAGCTGCTCCACCTTCGGGCTTTGGGTCATGGTGTTGACGAACTCGTTGCTGACCACATAAAGACGGTCGATCTTGCCTTCCGAGAACGCATCCAGCATAACCTTGACGTTGCCGATGAGTTTTTCAGAGCTCGGGCTGTCCCCCAGATGGGTCAGCGCCGCGACGACATTGCCGCCGTAGCTCCGGAAAAAGGAAGCCCCTTTCTGCCCGATGGCGCACAGATCGGTTTCCACTCCTTTTTCTTTCCACGCTTTCATTTCACGGACAAGCGCTTTGAACAGGTTGATGTTCAGACCACCACAGAGGCCACGATCAGTTGACACCACGATATAGCCCACGCGCTTGACCTCGCGCTCGACCATGAACGGGTGCTTGTACTGAGCATTCGCCTTGGCAATGTGCCCGATCACCTGACGCATCTTGTCGGCATACGGGCGAGTTGCCTGCATGCGTTCCTGAGCCTTACGCATTTTACTCGCAGCCACCATTTCCATGGCGCTGGTGATTTTCTGCGTGCTCTTGATGCTTGAAATCTGGTTACGTATTTCTTTGCCGACGGCCATAACTCACTGCCTTCTCAAGTTAGACACTCGTTGCTACGAAAAGCGGCCCGCGACAATTGCCGCAGGCCCGTTTTCTTACCAGCTCTGAGTGGTCTTGAATTTCTCAAGTGCAGCTTTGAGGCCGGCAGCGATTTCGTCGTTGTAATCGCCTTTCTCGTTGATCTTGTCGAGGAGGTCTTTCTGCTCGGAGCGCATCCAGTCGAGCATCTGCGCTTCAAACTTCACTACCTTGTCGACATCAACGTCGTCCAGGAAGCCTTCGTTGGCTGCGAACAGAACCGTACCCATTTCAGCCACAGACATCGGGCTGTACTGGTTCTGCTTCATGAGTTCCGTTACACGCTGACCGTGCTCAAGCTGCTGACGGGTTGCTTCGTCGAGGTCGGAAGCAAACTGTGCGAAAGCTGCCAGTTCACGATACTGGGCCAGAGCCAGACGGATGTTACCGCCGAGCTTCTTCATGATCTTGGTCTGGGCCGAACCACCTACCCGGGATACGGAGATACCGGCGTTCATCGCCGGACGGATACCGGAGTTGAACAGGTTGGTTTCCAGGAAGATCTGACCGTCGGTAATGGAGATTACGTTGGTCGGTACGAACGCGGATACGTCACCAGCCTGGGTTTCAATGATCGGCAGAGCGGTCAGGGAACCGGTCTGGCCTTTCACTTCACCGTTGGTCAGCTGCTCAACGTAATCAGCGTTAACACGGGACGCACGCTCCAGCAGACGGGAGTGCAGGTAGAATACGTCACCCGGGTATGCTTCACGGCCTGGCGGACGACGCAGCAGCAGGGAGATCTGGCGGTAAGCCACAGCCTGCTTGGACAGATCATCATAGATGATCAGGGCGTCTTCACCACGGTCACGGAAGTATTCACCCATGGAGGTACCGGAGTACGGAGCCAGGAACTGCATCGCTGCAGGATCGGCGGCACCGGCGGCAACCACGATGGTGTGATCCATGGCACCGTGCTCTTCCAGCTTGCGCACAACGGCGGCAATGGAAGACTGCTTCTGACCGACGGCAACGTAGATACACTTGATGCCGGTGTCTTTCTGGTTAATGATCGCGTCGATGGCGACAGCGGTCTTACCGATCTGACGGTCACCGATGATCAGCTCACGCTGGCCGCGACCGATCGGCACCATGGTGTCGATTGCCTTCAGACCAGTCTGAACCGGCTCATCAACGGACTGACGAGCGATAACACCCGGTGCAACCTTTTCGACCGGAGAGGTCAGGTCGGTACCGAGGTCGCCCTTGCCGTCGATGGGGTTACCCAGAGCGTCGACCACACGGCCCATCAGTTCCGGACCAACCGGTACTTCCAGGATGCGGCCGGTGCAACGAACTTTCTGGCCTTCAGCCAGATCTTCGTAGTCACCCAGCACAACCGCACCAACGGAATCACGCTCCAGGTTCAGAGCCATGCCGAACGTGCCGTTGGCAAATTCAATCATCTCGCCGTACATAACGTCGGCCAGACCGTGGATCAGCACGATACCGTCGGATACCGACAGGATCGTACCTTCGTTCTTTGCTTCGGAAGAGATGTCGAGTTTCTCGATTCTCTTCTTGATGATGTCACTGATCTCGGATGGATTCAGTTGCTGCATGCCAATATCCTCAAACCTTGTGCTGAAATCAGGAGCCCAGAGCGTCGGCCAGCTTGGTCAGCTTTCCGCGTACAGATGCGTCAATGACCAGATCGCCGGTGCGAATAATCACGCCGCCAATCAGAGACTTGTCCAATGACGCTGCGAGTGACACTTGCCGCTCGAGTTTCTTCGAAAGTGCCTGGGCGAGCTTCTGTTGCTGTTCGTCCGTCAGCTCGAAAGCCGCGGTAACTTCGATATCAACAGTGCGCTCCAGATCAGCCCGGTACGTGTTGAAGAGCGCTGCAATCTCAGGAAGAAGAGTCAGCCGGCGGTTTTCAGCCAGTACAGCGAAAAAGTTGCGGACCTGATCGGTGACGCCATCTTCAGCGACCTCCAGAATCAGTTCAGCCTTCTTCTGCTCTTCCAGACCCGGATTCGCGAGAAGCTGTCGAATGTCTTTGTTCGCGGTGACCTGCCCGGCGATCGTCAGCACCTTGGACCACTCAGCCAGCTGTTCATGCTCCTGAGCGGCACTAAATGCTGCCTTTGCGTAGGGACGGGCCAGCGTTCTCAGTTCTGCCATGATGAACCTCGTCGTTTAAAGTTCTGCCGCCAGTTTTTCCAACATCTGGTTGTGCTTGGAGGCATCGACAGAGGTTTCCAGGATCTTCTCGGCACCGGCAACGGCAATGCTGGCAATTTCTGCACGCAAAGCGTCACGAGCCTGATTCCGCTCCTGTTCAATTTCGGCCTTGGCCTGCTCAATCAGCTTCTGGCCTTCCTTGCGGGCGTCATCCTTGGATGCTTCCACAATCTGGGCCGCGCGCTTGTTGGCCTGTTCAATCAGACCAGCAGCTTGCTGCTTGGCTTCACGCAGTTCCTGAGCTGACTTTTCCTGAGCCAGTTCCAGATCGCGCGCAGCGCGGTCTGAGGCAGCCAGTCCGTCAGCGATCTTCTTTTGACGCTCCTGCAGTGCGGCCATGATTGGCGGCCACACGTACTTCATGCAGAAGACGACAAAGATAAAGAACGCGATGGCTTGACCAATCATCGTCAAATTAATGTTCACGTCTTCACCTCTCGCCTGTTTTGTTAAGAATCATCTGACCGGGGCAAAACCCCGGCTCTGGCGACTCGATTAACCGGCGATCTGGCCGACAAACGGGTTGGCGAAAGTGAAGAACAGTGCGATACCAACACCGATCATGGTTACGGCGTCCAGCAGACCTGCAACGATGAACATTTTAACCTGCAGCATCGGGGTCATTTCCGGCTGACGCGCAGCGCCTTCCAGGAACTTGCCACCGAGGATACCAAAGCCAATCGCAGTACCCAGGGCACCCAGGCCAATCAGCAGTGCAACGGCAATAGCGGTCATTCCAACTACAGTTTCCATGATAACTCCCAGTTTTCAGTTAGGTTTTTCAGTTTAAGGGTTTAGGGTTTAGAACTACGGCTTAATGGTGTCCGATCAGTGACTGTCTTCGTGAGCCATGCTCAGGTACACGATCGTCAACATCATAAAGATGAATGCCTGCAGGGTGATAACCAGAATGTGGAAAATCGCCCAGGGTACAGACAGTGCCCACTGTGCCCAGAACGGCAGCAGTGCAATCAGGATAAAGATCAGCTCGCCTGCGTACAGGTTACCGAACAGACGCAGCGCCAGTGAGATCGGCTTGGCGATCAGGCTCACGCCCTCCAGCAGGAAGTTGATCGGGACAAGCAAAATCTTCAGGAACAGGTTGTCTGAAGAGAAGGGGTGCAGGGTCAGCTCACCAACGAAGCCACCCACGCCCTTCACTTTCAGGCTGTAATAGATGATCAGAGCGAATACGGACAGGGACATGCCCAGAGTTACGTTTACATCCGTAGTCGGAACGACCTTCATGTATTCCAGACCCATCAGGTGGAACAGCTGGGGCAGGAAGTCCACGGGCACCAGGTCCATCAGGTTCATCAGGAATACCCAGCAGAAGATGGTCAGCGACAGCGGCGCAATCACCTTGTTCTTGCCGTGGAAGGTTTCCTTGACGCTCTGATCGACAAACTCAACCATCACTTCAACAAAGTTCTGGAGCCCGCCGGGCTGGTCTGAGGTGGCGCGCTTGGCGGCCAAGCGGAAAATAAACAGGAACAGGGCACCGAGGGCGACTGCCCAGCCCAGTGAATCGATGTGCAGAGCCCAGAAGCCCATGTCGGATGCTTCCCTGCCGGTGTGAGCCAGCGTCCAGGTTGCATCTTGAAGTACGGTACCGTCGGCACGCTCATAGCCTGCCGGAAGTTTACCGTAGGTGAGGTTCTGGAGGTGATGCTGGATATATTCGGATGCACTTCCTGCCATAACGGTTTCCCAGGTCCAGTTAGCTTTGCTGCGTATTGCTGCCCGCCAGAAGCGGTGTCAACCAGTTGGTGACCAGCATGATCGCAAATGTTAAAAAAAGTGCCGCAATATCAAGCGGCTGAATCCATTTGAACACCATCGTGAAGAGGATGGCGCACAGGATGAGCTTGCCGGCCTCACCCTGATAAAAAGACGTCATGATCTTCTTGGCAGACCGCGCGCCGGCGTAGCGGAATGCCTTGAGCGCAAAATAACCATGGGGGATCAGAAAGATAAGTCCACCCAGCAGCGCTGAATAACCGGAAACCTCGCCTCGCAAGAGAAACGCCAGGCTGACGAAGACAAGTACCACACTCTCTATAACAAACCATCGTGCGATGGGTGGACGGCCAATGCCGCCTGAAGCTGCCTTCGTCATGTTCGTTCCGGAAGTACGGTGCTTTTCGGTCGATGTCGTTTAAAAAGTAAGCAAATACACCGACACGAGCGCCGCAGATTATATGTGTTCAATGTGCACGAATCAACAAAACCGGGAACCGGCTGATCCGTCAAAAGCGGCGTAATAACTGGGTTTTGGCAATTTTCGTCACAAATAGACGGCCGTTCAGTTTTTCACCACTACATGTTGTGTACGTAACCAGATACGAACTTTCGTAGGGGGGTCGGACGACGCACAAAACCCCGACGATTTTATTTGATGTGGCCCAGTATGCCGTCGAGTTCGTCAAGGGAACTGTACTCGATCACCAACTTGCCTTTGCCACGCTGGCCATGATCGATTGATACCCGCGCACCCAGTCGTTCGGCCAGATCATCCTGCAACGCGCGAATGTTGGGATCCACTGTGCCTTTTTTCCGGGATTTGCTGTCCGGGGTCTCCTGTTGTACGCGTCGAACAAGAGCCTCGGTCTGGCGTACCGATAGCGATTTTGCCACCACCTGTTTGGCCACCTGCATCTGCAGTTCCGGGGCGAGAGTCAGCATCGCGCGGCCGTGACCCATCTCCAGATCACCATGCTCGAGCATGATACGAACATCTTCGGACAAACCGATCAGTCGCAGCAGGTTGGTGATGGTGGTGCGGGACTTACCAACGGCTTCGGCCACCTGGGCCTGGGTCAGGCCAAACTCGTCCTGCAGTCGCTGGAGGGCAAACGCTTCTTCGATAGGATTGAGGTTCTCGCGCTGGATGTTCTCGATCAGCGCCATGGCGATGGCAGCTTCGTCGGGAACATCCCGGATGATGGCCGGAATGCTGTCCAGTTCAGCCATCTGGGTGGCACGCCAGCGGCGCTCACCGGCAATCAGCTCGTAGCGACCTTCCGCAATCGGGCGAACCACCACCGGTTGCATCACGCCCTGCTGACGAATGGAATCCGCCAGTTCCTGCAGGGCAGCAGGGTCCATGTCCCGCCGGGGCTGATACCGGCCGCGCTGGATCAGATCAATGGGGACTTCGCGGAGCTCACCGCCATGGTCTTTCAGCTCCTGGTCAAGGTTGACCTTCGAGCCCGCCAGCAGGGCGCCCAGTCCACGTTCACCCAATCCTCGTTTCTTCGCCGCCATGGTGTCAGTCATTCTTCCCGTTGAAAATCGTTGTGCTTAAGTGAGTGACAGGGCGGTATGTTACACCGCAACCGGCGCAGATGTCTTTTTTGAACCGTGGCGGCGTACCATTTCGCCGGCCAGGGCCAGGTAGGCAATGGCACCCTTGGAGGCGCGATCGTATTTCAGGGCCGGAACGCCGTAGCTGGGCGCCTCCGCCAGACGAACATTGCGGGGAATCACCGCTCGATACACCTTGTCGCCGAAGTACTCGCTCAGCTGGCCAGACACATCGAGCGTCAGGCTGTTCCGGGGGTCGTACATGGTGCGCAGAATGCCTTCCACCTGCAGATTCGGGTTCACCGTCTCCTGAATCTGCTCAACGGTGTTCATCAGCGCGGCCAAGCCTTCCAGTGCGTAGTACTCGCACTGCATGGGAATCAGTACGGAGTCGGCGGCCGAGAGGGCATTCACGGTTAACAGGCTGAGTGACGGCGGGCAATCTATGAGGATGTAATCGTAGTTGTCCCTTACGGTGTTCAATGCCAGTCGCAGACGGTGTTCGCGACCAATTTCGTTCATCAGCTCAACTTCGGCGGCGGTGAGGTCGCCGTTGGCCGGCAGGATATCGAAACCGGAAGCTTCGGCGGGGATGATCACCTCGGCAGCGCTGGCACGCTTGGTCAGCATGTCGTAGCCGGACAGTTCCAGGGCGTTTTTATCCACACCGCTGCCCATGGTGGCGTTGCCCTGGGGATCCATGTCCACCAGCAGTACCCGGCGTTTGGTGGCGGCCAGGGAGGCAGCAAGGTTGACGCAGGTGGTGGTCTTGCCCACACCGCCTTTCTGATTGGTCACTGCAATCACGCGCGCCATGTCCTGCCTCCTTGTTTCTGAGTTAGCGGTGTTGAACTTCGACTGCCGTACTACCGGGAATTCGCAGCCCGGGCGACCACCAGGAGATGGCGTTCGCCATCGGCACCGGGAACGTCCAGGGGGTGGCTGGATTTTACCTGCCAGCCGGCCGGGAGGGCAGCCACTTCATCATCCGGAAACTGGCCTTTCATGGCAAGGAACTCGCCCTCATTTGCCAACAGATCGCCGCACCAGTTCACCAGGTTCTCCAGGGCGGTAAAGGCGCGGCTGCTGATCTGGGCGAAAGGCTCTTCGGGGCTGCAGTCTTCCGCCCGGCCATGGATCACCTCGACGTTTTTCAGGCCCAGCTCCAGCACACACTGATTGAGAAAGCGGGTTTTCTTGCCGTTACTGTCGAGCAGGGTGAACCGCTTTTCCGGTAGCACAATCGCCAAGGGAATACCGGGCAGACCGCCGCCGGCACCGACATCCAGCAGATGCTCTGTGGTGATCCAGGGCAGAATGCTCAGGCTGTCCAGCAACTGCCGGGACACCATCACACGCTCATCACGGACCGCAGTAAGATTGTAGGCCCGGTTCCATTTGTTGAGCAGGCCGAGGAACGCCAGCAGCTTTTCCTGTCGGTCCTCGTCCAGGGACAGGCCCATTGCTTCCAGACCGTCCCGCAGCTGGCCTTGCCAGAGTGAATTGGTCATGTGCGCAGATCAGGCCGACTGTTTGCGCAAAAGATCACGCTTCTTCAGGTGCACCAGGATCTGGCTCACCGCCGCCGGAGTCACGCCCTGAATACGTGAGGCCTGAGCAACGGTTTCCGGCCGAACGGTCTTGAGCTTCTGCTTGATCTCGTTGGACAGACCACCGATCACGTCATAGTCCAGATCCACCGGCAGGGCGGTGTTTTCATTTTTGCGCAGCCGCTCAATCTCGTCGGTCTGGCGGGAAATGTAACCCTCGTACTTGATCTCGATTTCCACCTGGTCGGCGACAACCGGGTCGTCGGCCTGCTCGGCGCCGATCTCGGCGATATGGCCGTAGACAATCTCGGGGCGACGCAGCAGTTCCGCCAGGGACTGGTCCCGGGTCATCGGCTGTTTGAGATAACCGTTGGCCCGCTCACCGGCCTCGGTATTGGGATGAATCCGGGTGGACTCCAGGCGGCTGCGCTCGGTCGCGATGGCCTCACGCTTGTCATTGAATTTCTGCCAGCGCTCGTCATTCACAAGGCCAAGCTTGCGGCCTGTTTCGGTCAGGCGCAGGTCGGCGTTGTCCTCACGCAGGATCAGCCGGTACTCGGCGCGGCTGGTAAACATACGATAGGGCTCAGAGGTGCCCATGGTGATCAGGTCATCCACCAGCACACCCAGGTAGGCCTCATCCCGGCGCGGGTACCACTCGTCTTTTTCCTGGGACCGCAAAGCCGCGTTGATCCCGGCCAGCAGGCCCTGGGCGCCCGCTTCCTCATAACCGGTGGTGCCGTTGATCTGGCCGGCAAAATACAGGCCCTGGATAAACTTGGTCTCCAGGGTATGGCGCAGGTCCTGTGGATTCAGGTAATCGTATTCGATGGCGTAACCCGGACGGGTGATATGAGCATTCTCAAAGCCGGGAATGGAACGCACCGCTGCCAACTGAATATCGAACGGCAGGCTTGTGGAAATCCCGTTCGGGTAGAGCTCGTTGGTGGTCAACCCCTCGGGCTCCACAAAGATCTGGTGCGAATCCTTGTCAGCAAAGCGGTTCACCTTGTCCTCGATGGACGGGCAGTAGCGCGGGCCCACGCCTTCAATGCTGCCGGCAAACATCGGCGAACGGTCGAAACCGCTGCGGATAATATCGTGGGTCTGTTCGGTAGTCCGGGTCACGTAGCAGCACACCTGTTCCGGATGCTGGCTACGGCTACCGATGAAGGACATCACCGGGGTGGGGTCATCCCCCCACTGCTCCTGCATTACCGAGAAATCCACAGACCGGGCGTCGATGCGAGGCGGCGTGCCTGTTTTCAGGCGACCAACGTTGAACGGCAGTTCCCGCAGGCGCTGTGCCAGGGCATTGGCCGGCGCATCACCGGCACGGCCGCCGGCATGGTGCTGCATACCAATGTGAATAACACCGCCCAGAAAAGTACCGGTGGTAAGCACCACGGTCCTGGCGTTGAAGCGAATACCGGTCTGGGTCACGACACCGGTCACCTGGTCGTTTTCCACAATCAGATCGTCCGCCGCCTGCTGGAACAGTGTCAGGTTCGGCTGGCTTTCCAGGGTATGGCGGATGGCGGCTTTGTAAAGCACACGGTCAGCCTGGGCACGGGTGGCGCGCACGGCCGGTCCCTTGCGACTGTTAAGGACCCGGAACTGGATGCCAGCCTTGTCCGTGGCCTCGGCCATGGCACCGCCAAGCGCATCGATTTCTTTCACTAGATGGCTTTTACCAATACCGCCGATGGCCGGGTTGCAGGACATCTGGCCCAGGGTCTCAATGTTGTGGGTCAGCAGCAGGGTCTGGGAACCCATGCGCGCAGCCGCCAGCGCGGCCTCGGTACCGGCATGGCCACCACCAATGACAATGACATCGAAACGGGTCGGAAAATCCACAGCTCACCTCGGAAATCGGGGGATAAAATCGGGCGGCGAGTATAACGCTTCACCCGGGAAATTGCAGTCAGGATGTGCAAATTTTAACCAGAGACGAACCACGTTGAAAGCGGCAGTGGCCTGGTCAGGGCTCAAAGGGGACTTTTCCGAGCGTTAAATGGATAGTGGAAAACCGAAACCTACGGCTTTTCATGGGTTTGGATCACTCTTCTCAGAAAAGTTTTCAAGAAAGTTATCCACATGAAAGACTACTTATTAACCACCCTAAAAAAACACCTAAATTATTGTTTTATATAATTTTACAGAAAGTAATCCAGAGGCTTTCCGTAGGTTGTCCAACTAATTATCCACAGAACTGCCGGCTGTTTTTCGTCGAAGCCGCCAGACCACCAGCAACACCAACCCGTTCAGGAGCGAGAGCAGGAGGAAAAACCCCGGAATGCTTACCTCCAACACACCAAGCACCACAATTCCGGCCAGGGCACTCACCACCATGAACAACGCATTAATGACATTCAGCGCAGCAATAATACGGGCACGTTTGGTCCGTGGCGTTTCGTGCTGGATAAAGGCGTACAGAGGCACGATGAAAAGACCGCCGCAAATCCCGATACCGACCAGATCCATCAAAACCCTCAGATAGACAGGATCGGTCAACAGGGTCCACCAGGTGGAGGCCATGGGATCATCCGGCACCGCAAAATACAGGTCTATTCCGAACAGGCTCAGCCCCAGGGCGCCCCAGGGCACGGGTGACAGGGTAATGCGGTGTTTGGTGAGTCGCTCGCACATCATGGAGCCGATAGAAATGCCGATCGTGAACATGGCCAATAACAGGGTCACCACGGTCTCGTCACCCAGGAGGTTGGTGCGGGCAAAATTGGGAAACTGGGTCAGATAGGCGGCTCCGAGGAACCAGAACCAGGAGATCGTCAGCACCGCCAGCAACACCTGCCGGCGCTCGGCCGCCAGAGCCATCAGTTTCCAGGTTTCGAGCACCGGGCGAAAACGGACATTGACACCGGAACCATCGGATCCGGTCACCGGAACCTGACGCGCCGCCAGATAGCCGAACACCGCCATGACAAAAACGGCAACCGCCGTAAGCCGGGCCGCCATCTCAAAGCCCATCAAGAGACCCGCCGCAATGGTGCCCAGAAGAATCGCCACAAACGTGCCCATACCAACCAGGCCATTGCCGCCCACCAGCTCATCGTCCGCCAACACCTGGGGCAGGATCGCGTATTTCACCGGACCGAAGAACGTGGACTGGGTACCCATCAGGAACAACAGAACCAGCAACAACTCGTACCAGCCGAACCACAGTCCGAGTGCGGCAACAGCCATGATGACAATTTCCGCCAGCTTCACATTCCGGATAATCCGGGATTTTTCGTAGCGATCCGCCATCTCGCCGGCAATACCGGAAAACAGGAAAAACGGCAATATGAAGAGGAAAGCAGCCAGGTTAACCACCACATTCACCGACAACCCCATCAAACCGCCGGCACTGAAGGTGATCAGCAGCAGCAGCGCGTTCTTGAACAGATTGTCGTTGAAGGCGCCAGAGAACTGGGTCAGATAAAACGGCAGGAACCGGCGTTGGCCAAGCAAACGGAACTGACTTTTCGATGGCATCAAGAAACCCTGTTTTGGTGCGTTGCCGGCATTACGACCGAAAATCTGCCCGGATCCGGTGCGGTAGCGTAGAAAGCGGCAATCATGTTCATTTATTTGACGGGGTTAAGCTTAGTTAAACGCTTGATTTTTGGCCGTCTGGTACGCAATTCGCTTGATCTCCTTGTTCAGACACTATTTTATCAGGCCAGGATGGCTGGATTATTGGCACTATAAAGGTTCCTGACCATGAGCAGCGTAGTCCGACTTCCAAGGCGCATCTATCGCGGAGCCGAAATATCCAGGACTCCCAAGATCATCGACGACTATGATTTCAGTTCTGTTTACCAGCCGATCCTGAGCCCAACCCATCGAAAACTGGTTGGCTACGAGGCATTGGTCCGGGTCAGAAAGAACAATGAGAGCATCTCTCCGTTTACGCTTTTCGAACAGGCCGAAAAAAACAACCAGACACCGGAGCTGGATCGGCACCTGTTGCAGCTTCACCTGGACAACTTTGCGGCCAGCTCCCAGGCCGTCTGGCTGTTCCTGAATATCAATCCCGGCACCTGCATCCATCCGGAAGCTTCCCTCGAGAAGCTTGCTCTGCAATGCCAGCGTAGCGGAATCGATCCCGAGAAAGTGGTTCTGGAACTGGTCGAAACCGCATCCGACAACCCGGCCGCACTTCTGGAATTCATCCTCAAGGCCAAAGCACACGGCTTTCAGATCGCTATCGACGATTTCGGTATGGGCGATTCCAATTTTGAGCGCCTGTGGCGCATCAATCCGCTCATTGTGAAACTCGACCGGAGCCTATTGGTAAACGCCGAGAACAACAGTCGCGCCCGAATGCTGCTGGAGAGTCTGGTAAAGATGATCCGCGAAAGCGGCAGCCTCGTGCTTTTGGAAGGGATCGAGAACCACACCCAGGCTCACATTGCCCTGCAAACGGAGGCCGATCTTCTGCAGGGCTTCCTGTTCGCAAGGCCGTCCAACCTGAAACAACACGAGCCGGAGCTGACCGAACAGGCGCTAAAACGCATCATTGCCGATTCCAGCGAGTCATCAGCCCAGGACATACGGGATCAGGAGAGTTATTTCCGCCTTCTGCGTTTCGAAATTCTCGAAGCCTGCCATTCCCTGAGCCGGGAGTTGCCGTTCAGCACCGCCTGCAACAAGCTGTTGGAAGTGGATGGCGTGAAACGCTGCTTCCTGCTCAATCCACAGGGCATCCAGCAAGGCAACCTTGCCCGCGCCAATCCGGACATTCATCGCGGAAAGTTCAATCCGCTGTATCATTCCGCCGGCGCTCAATGGACCCACCGGGAGTACTTCCGGAATGCCCTGGAACGGCCCCAGCACATCAGCAGCTGTCGGCCCTATGTCGGTCTGCCGGATGCAAAACGTACCGTCACCCTGTCAACAATGCTGCCGGGGCAACAGGTCTTGTGCGTCGACATACATCCGGATGAGATGTTTGGCGGCCAGCTGGAGTTCCCGGCCACCCTGTAATCACCCGGTCAGTCAGAAATCGTCGGCGCGTTTCTGTGGCGCGGCGGCCAATCCAGTGCCACCCGCCTGTCCGGACGCCTGACGTTCCAGTTCTTTTTCCACCGCATTGGAAGACTTGGCAAACCGGGCCAACAGGTTGTAGAGCACCGGAATGATGAACAGGGTCAGCGTAGTGGCGAAGACCAGCCCGCCCAGAATGACCATACCAATCGACTCCCGGCTCTCGGCTCCGGCGCCAGTGGCAATCACCAGGGGCACGGCACCGAAAATCGTCGATATGGTGGTCATCAGTACCGGACGGAAACGCAGACAGGCGCCTTCGAGAATCGCTTCCCGCACCTCGTAACCCTTGTCCCGGAGCTGATTGGCGAACTCCACGATCAGTATCCCGTTCTTCGCCATCAACCCCAGCAACATGATGATGCCGATCTGGCTGTAGATGTTCAGACTGATACCCGTCCACCAGAGCGCCAGGAGAGCCCCGGTTACCGCCAGCGGCACCGACAACATGATGATCAGCGGATGGATCCAGCTTTCAAACTGCGCTGCCAACACCAGGAACACGATGACGAAAGCCAGCGCAAAGGTAACGTAGATTGCCGCCGAGGATTCCTGGAATTCCCGGCTCAGGCCTTTGTAACTAATGCGGGCTTCCGGCGGCAAGTTATCCACAGCCAGATTGTTCAGGTAGGTCAATGCCGAACCCAGGTCGTAACCATCCGCCATAGACGCACTGATCACCACAGCGGGCAGGCGGTCGATGCGGCGGAGGTCCGGGTTGGCGCCGATCTCCTGCACGGAAACCAGTGCCTGCAATGGGATCAGGTTACCGCCTTCCCGGGGCCGCAGGAAAATCTGGCCGAGGTCTTCGGGCGTTGCCCGGTTGGCATCTTCCGCCTGAATGATTACATCGTATTCGCGGCCTCGATCGATGTAAGTCGTTACCTGCCGGGAAGCCAGCATGGTCTGCAAGGTGAGGCCCACGTCTTCTACCGTGATATCCAGATCCGCGGCCCGTTCCCGGTCGATGTTCACCCGAAGTTCCGGCCGGGTCAGCTCGAAATCAGTATCCAAGTTCTGGAGATTCGGGTTTTCCTTGGCGCGCTCCACGATCTCCTGGCTCCAGGCCTGAACCGACTCATAGTCCGGACCAGCCACCACGAACTCGATCGCCTGGCTGAAACCCCTTTGGCCCAGACCCGCCGGATTGACGGCCACGGTCCGGATGCCGGACACATCAGCCAACTTCCTGCGGATTTCGCTGGTCACCTCCTGCTGCTTGATATCCCGCTCTTCCCAGGGTACCAGGCCCATGATCATGAACGCGTTGTCCTCTTCATTGCGGAATCCGACGATAGCAAGCAAACGGTTGGCTATCCCCTCGTCCAGATACGGGAGCAGTGTTTCTTCCACCTGCCGAACGTAGTGGTCGGTGTATTCCACCGTTGAGCCACGGGGCGCGCTGGTGGGCATGATAATCACGGCACGGTCTTCGGTAGGCGCCAGCTCCTGAGGCAATTTCGGATACACCACGGCGGCAATGACCAGCCCGACAAGTCCAAGGCCCAGTAACAAGCCCGGCTGCCTCAGGGAAAACTCCAACAGCCTGCGGTAACCATTGGTCAGGCCATTCAGGACCTTTTCACTGGCGGCCCAGAAACGATGACCCTCTGCCGATTCCGGGCTGTGCCTGAGCCACTTGGAGCACAGCATCGGTGCCAGTGTCAGGGCAACAAGACTGGAAAACACTACCGCTGCAGCCAGGGTGAACCCGAATTCCGCGAACAAACGACCGATATTGCCGCCCATGAACGAGATGGGCACAAACACCGCCACCAGGGTCAGGGTGGTGGCAATAACCGCAAAGGCGACCTGCTTCGCGCCCCGGTAGGCGGCAAGCAAAGGCGGCTCACCCTCGTCGATCCGGCGCTGGATGTTTTCCAGCATCACGATGGCGTCGTCCACCACCAGGCCGATAGCCAGAATCACCGCCAGCAGGGTCAGTACGTTGATGGAAAAACCGAGAAAGCCCAGGCCGATAAACGCACCAATCACCGCCACCGGAATGGTGACCGCCGGGATCAGGGTGGCGCGCCAGGAACGCAGGAACAGGAAAATCACCAGGATAACCAGGGACACCGCGATAGCGAGCGTGGTGACCACTTCCTTGATCGAAGCCCGGATAAAAATGGATTCGTCGTAGCTTTCCGCGATTGTCACTTCCGGTGGCAGTGTCTCCCGGATCTTCTCCAGCTCGGCGCGGACGGCATCGGAAACCGCAACGGTGTTGGCCTTGGACTGGCGGATAATCCCCATGCCGATGGCGGTCTGGCCATTGGCGCGCAGGCGGCTGACATCCGACTCCACGCCCATCTGGACATTGGCCACTTCCCCGAGCCGCAACAGATCATTGCCATCCCGGCGAATCACCAGCTCGCGGAACTCTTCCACATTCGACAGCCGGCCTTCGGCACGAACCGTGAAGTTGCGCGTGGACGAGTCCACCGATCCGGCCGGCAGCTCCACGTTGTTGGCGCGCAGGGCCCGTTCCACTTCCGCCACGGTGATATCCCGGGCGGCAAGCCGTTCGCGGTCCAGCCACCCCCGGATGGCATACCGCCGTTCGCCACCGATACGCACATCGGCAACACCGTCGAGCACCGACAGCCGATCCGCCAGTACCCGGTCGGCAAAGTCACTGAGCTCGGCACTGTCCCAGACATCACTGCGCAGGGTCACCCACATCATCGGGCGGGCATCGGAATCCGCCTTACGGACAACGGGCGGATCGGCCTCATCCGGCAGCTGGTTGGCGACACGGGACACCGCATCACGGACATCATTGGCGGCAATATCCACATCCCGGGCCGTGGTAAATTCAATACTGGTGCGGGATTCGCCCTGCTCGGTGGAGGATTCGATCGAACGAATACCCTCGATACCACTGATGGCACCCTCGATCACCTGGGTAATCTGGGTATCCACCACCTCGGCCGCCGCGCCGGTGTAGTCGGTGGAGATGGAAACAACGGGTGGGTCAATATCCGGGTACTCGCGCACCGGCAGGCCCATCAGGGCTGCCAGACCGAACACAACGATCAGAAGACTGAGGACCGTAGCGAACACCGGCCGCTTGATGGAGACGTCAGAGAGGACCACCGGTTACGACTCCCTGGCCGTAATAAAACGATTCTCGGGAATGGCTTTGTCGTCTTCCAATACCCGAACCCGGTCCCCACTGCTGAGCCGGTCCTGACCGGTCACGATCACCGGGTCTTCCTGGCTCAAACCGTTCGAAACTTCCACAAAACCGGGCATGCGCGAGCCCAGGCTCACCGAAACACGCCGGGCCACACCGTCTTCAGCCACAAACACATATTGTTCATCACCCCGGATCATCACCGCCTGCTCGGGGATTACCAGCGCCTGCCGTTGCCGGAGTGTAAGCGTCGCAGACATGAACTGTCCCGGCCGGAGCAAACCATCCGGGTTATCGATCAGTGCCCGGACAGGCAGCGAACGGCTCAACTCACTGACCCTGGAACCCAACTCCACCAGCTGACCGGAAAAGGTCTGGTCCGGATAGGCCGGCGATGCGCCCCTTACCTCTTGCCCGAGACTCACCTGCCCCAGGAAACGCTCCGGGATCGAAAAGCCCAGTTCCATACGGTCGGTGGTATCCAGAGTAGTCACCGAGGTCCCGGCAGTAATATAGGCGCCGACGCTGATGTCACTCAGCCCGACCACACCGGCGAACGGCGCCTCGATCCGGTGGTTTTCCAGACGAACTTGAGCTGACTGGCGCTGAGCCTCGGCGACATCGACTGACGTTCTCAGTTGATCCACCTGGGACTGGGAAATACTGTTGTTCGAACGCAACCGCTCTGCCCTTTCAAGCTGTCGGCGGGCATCCGCCAGTTGCGCCTCGATCACCTGCAGGTCTGCCCGGGCCTGGCGATCATCAAGCCGCAACAGGACGTCGCCCTGCCCCACCCGGCGGCCGGTTTCCAGATTCGATTCCACCACCCGGCCACTGACCTCCGTGGTCAGTTCCACCGCGTTCAGGGCTTTGAGACTGCCAACGGCGTTGACCACATCCCGTACTGCCTCCATCTGCGGAAGCATGGTGTTAACGGCGCTGGCGGGGCGTTCTCGGCCGCTCTGGGCGGCGGTCCCATCATCGAAGTTCTGATACACAAAGGCGCCGCCGATAGCGACAGCCACCAGTACCAACGCAATCAACCACTGTTTCCACATAGGATTTCCAGGTATTTCGGGGTCAGGTTAGTCGTCTGTTACTTTTTCTGGATGACCAGAACCACCTCGCCCACGTCGATTCCCCACTTGCTCATGGTGGTCTGATTGATCAACGTGTCGGGCGTAATCAGGTACATCCAGTCATCCATGCGTACGTCCAGGGTACCGTCGCCATAGGCCACCTGGAGCACATAATTCATGTGAATTGCATTGCCACTCCAACGCATGGTTCCCGGTTCAACCACGTCACCGGCGTCAGCATGGTAGCCGTCTTCCGCGGGAGTCAGGGTCCAGACGCGGGTCTGCACTTCCCCATCATCGAAACGGAACACCTCATCCAGGGTGCCCACGCCCTCGTCATCCCATGATGCGCTGATATCCGCATCAAAGGTGCGAATCACCTCACCGGAAAAATTCTTGACCACCCCCCGGGCGGAAAGTTCGCCGGTAAAGAACTCTTCAGGGACCAGTTCTGGCGTGCGGTCGGCGTAGTCCTCGAGCGAGGGACTGGCACAGCCACTGAGCAGCAGTGCCGAAAACAATACCCAGAGTATAGGTGTCGACAGGCGTTTCGATATCTCAGTAAACAGGCTTTGCATGACTTTTACACTCTCTGAACAGGAATATGTGGGGGTCCTCGGCGCAAGGAAATACGCCGAAAGCCTCTTTAGCGATCATTACCCGGAATCCACGATCTCTGCTACGTCATCTCGGCCAATTGTCCATTCTGACAGTCTGCCCGGTGCTTTTCGTCAATGGCAGTGCCCGGGTATTGGCGTAAAACACAAGGCAACGAACGGTGGTTGCCCACCCAAGATTGTTGAGAAAGACACAGAGGATTCCGCTATGCCGGTTTACAAAGCACCCCTGCGCGACATGAAATTCCTGCTGAACGAGGTGTTCGATTACCCGGGTCATTACGCCACCCTGACCAGCAGTGAAAACGCCTCGCCCGATATCGTGGACGCGATACTCGGCGAATGCGGAAAGTTTTGTGAAGAGGTGCTGAGCCCACTTTACCTCTCTGGCGACGAAGAAGGCTGCAAACTGGACAACGGTGAAGTCACCACACCCGCCGGTTACCGAGACGCCTACCAGCAATACGCCATGGGGGGCTGGCAGGGACTCTCAGCGCCCGAGGAATACGGCGGCCAGGGCCTTCCCGCGTCCATGGGACTGCTGAAACAGGAAATGATGGGTACCGCCAACTGGCCTTTCTCCATGTATCCGGGGCTGTCCCTGGGGGCCATGAACACGATTTTCCTTCATGGTACGGAAGACCAGAAACAGACCTACCTTGCGCCACTGACGGAGGGCCGCTGGGCCGGCACCATGTGCCTGACCGAACCCCAGTGTGGCACCGATCTGGGCCAGGTAAAGACCAAAGCCGAACCCCAGGCCGACGGCAGCTACCGGCTTACCGGAACCAAGATCTTCATCTCCTCTGGCGACCACGACCTGACCGAGAACATTGTCCACATTGTACTGGCCCGTCTGCCCGACGCCCCCAAGGGCACTCGGGGTATCAGCCTTTTTATCGTACCCAAGTTCCTGCCCGACAGTAACGGCGATGTCGGTGAGCGCAACGGTGTCGTCTGCGGCAGCCTGGAAAAGAAAATGGGCATCAAGGCCTCGGCAACCTGTGTACTGAATTTCGATGGCGCCACCGGTTTTCTCATTGGTCCCGAGAATGAAGGGCTCAATTGCATGTTCACTTTCATGAACACCGCCCGTATCGGCACCGCCATTCAGGGCGTCGGGCCGGCGGAGCTGTCCTATCAGTGGGCGTTGGCCTATGCAAAAGATCGGCGCTCCATGCGGGCACTCTCAGGAAAGAAAGAGCCGGACCAGGTCGCCGACAGCCTGATCCATCATGCTGATGTGCGCCGGATGTTACTGACCCAGAAGGCCATCGCCGAAGGCGGTCGGGCCATGCTTTATTACTCGGCCCGGCTGGCCGATCACATGGTCGAGGGATTCACCGAAGGTGACGATAAAAAGGCGGAAAAGTACGATGACAAACTCGGCTTCCTGACGCCAATTCTGAAGGGCTTTCTCACTGAACTCGGCTGCGAAGCGGCCAACCTGGGGGTCCAGGTTTTTGGCGGCCACGGTTACATCCGCGAACACGGCATGGAACAGATTGTCCGGGATACCCGCATCGCCACCCTGTACGAGGGCACCACCGGAATCCAGGCGCTGGACCTTCTGGGACGAAAAGTATTGCTGACGACCCAGGGCGGCGCGGTGCGCGAGTTCACCCTGAACATTGCCAATTTTGCCCGTAAGCATCTCACCGATAAACGGCTACGGCCCTGGGCTCTGGAACTGCTCAAGCTGACCGGGCAATGGAACCTGCTGACCGTCCGTATCATGCTCGCGGCGCGCAAGGATCGCGATGTGGTGAGTTCCGCATCCTACGATTTCCTGATGTATAGCGGCTACGTCACCATGGCCTATATCTGGCTGCGTCAGGCTGCGGTGGCTGTGGATAAACTCGATAACGGTGGTGAGGAATCCACCGGATTTTACCAGGCCAAGCTCGCCACCACCGAGTTCTATTTTGAACGTTTGCTGCCCCGGGCCCAGAGCCACGCTGCCAGCATGCTCAGCCCGAGCAAAAACCTGATGCAGCTCGACGCCGAAGATCTGGCCTTCACCGGGTAGGGTATCCGGTACACCTTATCCCCGGGCCTCGGCCCGGGTTTTTTTGCCCTTGAAATACGTCCGCCTGAACCCATATTACAGGTGCATTTCCGCATTGGAGTTATTAACTTACTGAATTAAATAGAAATGTTCTGATTTCTCAAATAAAAGTAAGGAGGTTCGAATATGGAGACTCGTACTGACGACTTTTATCCCACCCGCCTGGAACGCCCCACCAAAAGCTTTGAACGTCAGGATCCCGTGGTGCACAGCAGCGGCTCGGACCGTTCCGACGGACCACTGAGCGAGACTGAGCTGGCACGGTATGAGCGCGACGGTTTTCTGGTCATTGACAGTTTTCTCGACCAGGCCACGGTGCGCCAGTTCCGGGAGGATTTGCGGGGCTATGAGGACGATGAAAGCATTCTGCGCTCGGAAGGCACCATTACTGAACCCGGCAAGCAGGAGATCCGCTCGATTTTTGGCATTCACGAACTGTCGGACCGATTCGACCGGCTGACCCGGGATCCCAGGATTCTGGCCATGGTGCGTCAGCTTCTGGGCAGTGAAGCCTACATCCACCAGTCCCGGATCAATTTCAAACCCGGCTTCCACGGCAAGGGTTTTGACTGGCACTCGGATTTTGAAACCTGGCACGCCGAGGACGGCATGCCACGGATGCGGGCAGTCAGCTTCTCCATCGCCCTCACCGACAACACGCCTTTCAACGGCCCCCTGATGCTTATTCCCGGTTCCCACAAGACCTTTGTGCCCTGCGTTGGCCGCACACCGGAGGACAACTACCAGTCGTCGCTGAAAAAACAGGAACTTGGTGTTCCCAACAATCGGGACCTGGCAGCCATGGCGGATGACTACGGTATCAAAGCGCCAACCGGCCCTGCCGGCTCGCTGATCATCTTCGAGTGCAACACGCTCCACGCCTCCAATGCCAATATGTCGCCCTGGCCGCGCAGCAACCTGTTTTTCGTCTATAACAGTGTGGAAAACCAGCTCCAGGCCCCATTCTGCGGCAACAAACCGCGCCCGGATTTCCTGGGCAACCGCAACAGCACTGAGGCATTGGTGCCAGTCACCTCCGAGGAACGCCGGAAGACCGGTTAGCGCTATTTACCGATACAGAAGCTGCTGAAGATCTTGCCCAGTAACTCATCAGGCGTCAGATGCCCGGTGATCTCGCCAAGGCTATCCTGGGCGGCACGCAGGTCTTCAGCCAGAAGCTCGCCGGCACCGAAACCCTCCAGCTGGCTCTGGCCCTGGATCAGCAGGGCCTGGGCGCGCTCCAGGGCATCAAGATGGCGGCGCCGGGCGAGGAAACCACCTTCTGTGGTGCTGGCAAACCCCATGCATTGTTTGAGATGGTCCCGGAGTATCTCCAGGCCCTCGGCAGACTTTGCTGCCAAACGGATCACCGGCGCGCTCTGATGCTCTTCGGCACTGATACCGATCGTTTCACCAGAGAGGTCCACCTTATTCCGTATCACCGTCACCGGGGCGTTGGCCGGTAGCTGGTCGATGAAATCCGGCCAGATTTCATGGGGACTGGTTTTATCGGTGGTAGTCGCATCCACCATCAGAAGAATGCGATCGGCCTGACGGATTTCCTGCCAGGCCCGGGCAATACCGATCTGTTCCACTTCGTCCGGGCTGTCCCGCAGGCCGGCGGTATCGATAATGTGCAGGGGCATCCCATCGATGTGGATATGTTCCCTGAGTACATCACGGGTTGTGCCCTCAATCGCCGTCACAATGGCCGCTTCGCGACCTGCCAGGGCATTGAGGAGACTCGATTTGCCGGCATTGGGCCTTCCGCCGATCACCACTTTCATGCCGTCACGAAGCATCGTTCCCTGCTGGGCTTCGGCCAGGATTTTCCCGAGCCGCTCCAGGAGGTTTTGAAGGTCACTGGCTACCTTGCCGTCAGCCAGGAAGTCGATCTCCTCCTCGGGAAAATCGATCGCCGCCTCCACGTAGATCCGTAGATGCGTGACCGCCTCCACCAGATCTTCGATCTGCCGGGAGAACACACCCTGCATCGAACGAACCGCGCAGCGCGCCGCCTGCTCGGAACTGCTTTCAATCAGATCGGCAATCGCTTCGGCCTGGGCCAGGTCCAGTTTGTCGTTCAGAAACGCCCGCTCGGAGAACTCTCCGGGCCGGGCGAGTCTTGCCCCCTGGCTGCAAACCTCACGGAGCAGAAGATCGAGAATCACCGTACCACCGTGCCCCTGAAGCTCGAACACGTCTTCGCCGGTGAACGAGTGAGGGTTGGGGAAAAACAGGCCGATGCCTTCGTCTATTAACTCGTCATGGCTGTCATGGAAGGGGCCGTAATGGGCATATCGCGGTTTCGGCTCAAATCCCAGCATCTTTTTTGCAATGGCGAGGGCCCTGGGCCCAGAGATACGAACAATGCCAACTCCGGCCTGTCCCGGTGCGGTGGCGATGGCTGCGATGGTGTCAGAACTCTGGCTCATGCTTTTTCCACAGGCTGAAAACAACAAAGGCTCCATACAGGAGCCTTTGCCGGGTCGGTTCGGGCACCGGTCAGTGCTTCTTGCCGGCCATTTCTGCTTCGATCTTGCGGGTAATGTACCACTGCTGGGCAATGGACAGAATATTGTTCACCAGCCAGTACAGAACCAGACCTGCCGGGAACCACAGGAAGAAGACCGTAAAGATCAACGGCATCATCTTCATGATCTTGGCCTGCATCGGATCCGGCGGCGTCGGGTTCAGACTCATCTGCAGGAACATGCTGGCACCCATCAGAATCGGCAGGATGAAGTACGGGTCCATGACCGACAGATCCTGAATCCACAGCATGAATGGCGCGTGACGAAGCTGAACACTCTCGAACAGAACCCAGTACAGGGAGATGAACACCGGCATCTGCACCAGTATGGGCAGACAGCCACCCAGCGGATTGATCTTCTCCCGCTTGTACAACGCCATCATTTCCTGGGACATGCGCTGCCGATCGTCTCCGTACAGTTCTTTCAGCCGGGTCAGCTGAGGCGCAACGGCCCGCATCTTGGCCATGGACTTGTAGCTGGTAGCCGACAGATGGAAAAACACCGCCTTGACCAGAACCGTCAGCAGGATGATGGACACGCCCCAGTTGCCAACCAGGCTATGGAACCAGTCCAGAATGATGAACAGCGGCAGCGAAATGAAGAATAGCCAGCCGAAATCAACGGTACGGTCCATGTTCGGTGCCATTTCTTCCAGGCGTTCAATGATCTTTGGCCCAACGTAGGCCCGGGCACCGATCTCTGCGGTTTCGCCCGGCGCCACATTGGTAGCCGGATAAACAAAGCCCATTACATAGTTCGGGCCACGGCGCGTGGTCTGGTACTGGGCGGGAATATCGCGCTCCGGTACCCATGCCGACAGGAAGTAGTGCTGCAGGAAGGCCAGCCAGCCGTTGGTAACAGACTGATTGATCTGGTTTTCCTGGAGATCTCCGAAATCAAACTTCTCGTAGGGGTCTTCCGGGGAGCTGATGACCAGACCCAGGAAGGCCTGGATACCCATGCTGGTCTGGGAGGTCGGGTCCGGGGACTGATCCCGGACGATCTTGCCGGTGAAATTGGCCTGCCATTCTTCACTCGACTGGTTTTCAACCAGATATTTGACGCCAATTTCGTAGCTGTTGCGTTCAAATTCATAACGCTTGGTGATCTGGACGCCATTATCAGAGGTGTAAGTCAGATCTACCTGAAGCTGATTGTCGCCTTCCGCCAGTTCATAGCTTGCAGCGTCAGCACTGTAGACCGGAGCCGAACCGTTTTTGCGACTATCCGGGCCATCACGACCAATCAGCCCACTTTCCAGAACGTACAGGCGATTCTGCGTGTTGTTCAGGAGCGTCAACGGCTTTTCGCTGTTCAGGGTATCGTCGTAATCAAGCAGCCGTGCTTTTACCAGGTTACCGCTGACCCGATCGATCTGCAGATCGTAAACATCGGTGCGAACTGTGATGAACTGATCGCTGACCGTGGTGGTGGTTTCGGTTGAGCTGATGACAGCCCGACCAGTCTCCGGAGTGGTGAACTCGCCATCACCATCAACCTGAGCGGAGCTGTCCTCCGGAAGCACCATATTGTCGGAATTGCCCATGTTGCCAGCGGTTTGCGAAGGCTGGGATTCAGCGACCTGAGCCGTCTCGGGCGGCTGATGGTAGTCCTCATTCCAGGCAAGCACCATCAGATAACTGACAATAGCCAGGCCGGCAAATAATACGATGCGTTGAATATCCATAGAGTTACTGTCTGGTCTGGGTTGTTGTATGGGAGTGATCAGCGTGTACGCAGGCTGTTGCGGTTTCCGGAGCCCGGGGTTCTGCCGTTCCCGGTACAGGATCATAACCGCCTTCCGCCCAGGGATGACACCTTAACAGACGCCGGATTGCGAGAAATAATCCTTTAAGCGCGCCATGGTGGTTAATGGCTTCAACGGCGTATTGTGAGCAGGTGGGGTAGTGGCGGCAGTGACTGGCCATCAGCGGGCTGATTGCATACTGGTAGAAGCGGATGGGCAGAAGCAGAAGCTTGCGCATTAACCCGTTCCTCGATTGGCAGATTCCGATGATGCTGCCCGGGATGGCTGAGATTGAGCGTACTTTTTCCTGAGACGTCGCCAGAGGTCATCCATGGATGCCCGAACCGAGTGGTTGTCCAGGGAAACCAGCCCCTGGCGTCCCAGAACCACAAGATCCAGGCCGGGCAGGTCCGTCTGGTGACGGAAACTTTCCCTGACCTGGCGCTTTACCCGGTTTCTCTGGACTGCAAGCTTCAGGTTTTTCTTCGAGAAGATCAAACCGATCCTGGCGTGACCGAGATTATTCGGTGTCGCCAGGATCAGAAAATTCCGGTGTGGAACTTTCAGCTGCACGTCGTTGAAGACTTTGCCGTAATCAGCAGGTCGCAAGAGACGATGTGATTTCGGGAAACTCAAAGCCTTCATGAGGCAATCAGAGCTTACGCGGACAGACGTGCGCGGCCCTTGGCACGACGACGGGAAATAACCTTGCGACCGTTGGCAGTGGCCATACGGGCACGGAAACCGTGAACGCGCTTACGCTTCAGGACGCTTGGTTGAAACGTTCTTTTCATGGTGATGATCTCACAATTCGTAAGTTGGAAATTCAGTAACTGGCTGGAAAATGAACAGCCAAAACAGGAGCGGCATTCTATGCAAATACCGGGGGGAATTCAATGCTTATTGCTAGGGGGTTATGCGCATGCCCGAAATTCGGAATCAGCCAGGTCAGCTAATAAATTCAGTAAGTCTTTTTAGAATTCTTTTAAGGATTAATTATTACTGTTATTAGTACCGCAGGTTTCTGTGGATAAGCGAAGAAAAGATCAGAAAAACAGTTCTTTGGGCGGTTTATAAGGGTATTGATAAGGCACCCTGAGATCTGTGGACGATGGCAGGGTGAAATGTGGGTAAGTCGTTTTCGAAGGGAGGTTCAAAGTTATCCCCGGTTGCATCCTGTGGTTCCTAACAGGGTTAAACCCGGGCTGTACACACAGGGCTGTGGGTAACTTTCATTGCAGGAATTTTCTGTACACAAGGTTGTAGGTAAGTTCGTAAAAAATTGAAATACAAAGAAATAAATTTCCACAGGCTGTTCATGAACTGGCTTTAGCCCTTTCACTGGAGGGCCGGTCGGGTTAGAATTCGGGGTCATCTCACAGGACAGGAAGTCCCTTGTCCGTTCAGAGACATTTCAGGGTTATCGGGAGCAGGCTGTCGTGCCAAACAGTATGTGGCATCAATGTCTTGAAGTACTCCGGGACGAGTTTCCCGCACAACAGTTCAATACCTGGCTCAGGCCCCTGCAGTCCGATCACCGGGAGGGGCAGCTGATGCTGTTCGCCCCAAACCGTTTTGTCATGGATTGGGTAAACGAAAAGTACCTGCGACGTATTGAAGAGGTGCTCAAGGATCTGAACGGTGGGCAGGCGCCCCGGGTCAATATGAAAGTGGGTTCTGCACCCCGTGAAGGCGAACCGGTCAAACGGTCGGAAGTACCTGCCCGCGTTAACGGTCAGGTTCAGGAAGAGGCCGGCAGCCGGGTAACCGAAGAAGAAAAAGGCGTGGCCGCCACCGTTGCATCCACACCATCCGTGCGCCCGAAGAGTGACACCCAGCGGCGTCCGGTTCAGGTTGAAGGTGACATCAAACACCAGAGCTTCCTCAACGAGGGGTTCACCTTCGAAACCTTTGTGGAAGGCAAATCCAACCAGCTCGCCCGTGCCGCATCCATGCAGGTGGCCGAGAATCCGGGTGGAGCCTACAACCCTCTGTTTTTGTACGGCGGGGTTGGTCTTGGTAAAACACACCTGATGCATGCGATCGGCAACGAAATTGTCCGTCGTAACCCCAAGGCGAAGGTGGCCTATCTCCGTTCGGAGCGTTTTGTTGCCGATATGGTGAAGGCATTGCAGCTTAACGCCATCAACGAGTTCAAGCGCTATTACCGTTCAGTGGACGCGCTGTTGATTGATGATATCCAGTTCTTCGCCCGCAAGGAGCGTTCTCAGGAAGAGTTCTTCCATACCTTTAATGCGTTGTTGGAAGGCGGGCAGCAGGTAATCGTTACCTGCGATCGGTTTCCGAAAGAAATTGTGGATATGGAAGAGCGACTCAAATCGCGGTTTGGCTGGGGCCTGACGGTGATGGTAGAGCCGCCCGAACTGGAAACGCGGGTTGCCATTTTGATGAAAAAGGCCGATCAGGCCAACGTTAAGCTCAGCAGCGAAGCGGCCTTTTTTATTGCCCAGAAGATTCGTTCAAACGTTCGGGAGCTTGAAGGCGCGCTTCGTCTGGTGATAGCCAATGCTCACTTCACCGGCTCTGAAATCACTCCGCCGTTTATCCGGGAGAGCCTGAAGGACCTGTTGGCGCTGCACGAGAAACAGGTGAGCATCGACAACATTCAGCGCACGGTGGCGGAATATTACAAGATCAAGGTGGCCGATCTGCTATCCAAGCGCCGGACTCGAACGGTGACCCGGCCAAGGCAGGTCGCCATGGCGTTGTCGAAGGAGCTGACCAATCACAGCTTGCCGGAGATTGGTGATGCCTTTGGCGGGCGTGACCACACCACCGTATTGCATGCGTGCAAGAAAATCGTGGAGTTGCAGGAGACTGATCCGGGCATCCGCGAGGATTATCAGAATTTTATGAGACTGCTGACCACCTGATGCCGGGCGTTGGCGAACAACATTCACCCTTCCAACATAAAGAAAGCTGAGTGCCATGAAACTGACGATCAGCCGTGAATCCCTGCTTACCCCGCTGCAAAGCATTGCTGGCGTGGTGGAAAAGAAACAGACCATGCCCGTGCTCTCCAACGTGTTGCTGGTGGCCGAGGACAATACCCTGACCCTGACCGGTACCAATATGGAAGTGGAACTGGTGGCGCGGGTAACACCGGTGCATGTAGATCAGCCCGGCCGGATTACCGTCCCGGCCCGCAAGCTGTCGGATATCTCCCGGGCCCTGGGTGACGAGGCGCCGATAGAGTTGTCGCTTGAAGGCGATCGGTTGCACCTGCGTTGTGGCGCCAGCCACTTTACCTTGTCGACCCTGCCGGCGGAGCACTTTCCGAACGTGGAAGACGAAGACGAGAGCTTCCGTCTGGAATTGCCCCAGAAAGAACTCGGCCGGATGCTCGATGCCACGGCGTTCGCCATGGCTCAGCAGGACGTTCGCTATTACCTGAACGGACTGTTGCTGGAAGTGGACAAGGACCATGTGCGGACGGTAGCTACCGACGGCCATCGATTGGCCATGGCACATCTGGAACTGGCCACCAACTGCCCGGAGCTGCGTCAGGTTATTGTTCCGCGCAAAGGGGTACTGGAACTGGCCCGGTTGCTGGATGATGTGGAAACACCGGTGACCCTGGTTATTGGCGATAACCACCTGCGAGCGACGGTGGGGTCTTATACCTTCACCTCGAAACTGATTGAAGGCAAATTCCCCGACTACAATCGCGTGATTCCGCGCGGGGGCGACAAGATCGTCCTGGCGGACCGGGCCACCTTGAAGAACACCCTGCAACGGGCGGGCATCCTGTCCCACGAAAACATCCGCGGCGTGCGCCTGAACCTGGCATCCAATGAACTCCAGGTATTTGCCAACAACCCGGATCAGGAACAGGCCGAAGACGCGCTGCCGGTGGACTATCAGGGCGAATCCCTGCAAATCGGTTTTAATGTAGGCTATCTGGTGGATGTTATGAATGCGCTGGATGAGGACCAGGTAAAAATAACCCTGTCGAATCCGAACAGCAGTGCGTTGATAGAGGCGCAAAACGATAACCGTTGCCTCTATGTTGTCATGCCCATGAGGCTGTAGGAGGAGATGAGATTGATGAGTACCGTAACGAATGGAATCAAAGGCGCTTTCAGGATTGGCCAGACTGTGTCGGTACTCGGGCGCACCGGGATCAACTGGCTTCGGGGGGATCGCCCTCCAACGCCGCGCTTGCTGAGGCAGACGTTTGAATCCCTCGGTGCAACCTACATCAAACTGGGACAGTTCATTGCCAGCTCCCCGACGTTTTTCCCTAAGGAGTATGTGGAGGAGTTCCAGCACTGCCTGGATAGAACACCCAACCTGCCCTTTGGTGTGATCAAGAGAATTATCCGCGAAGAGCTTGGCCGGCCCCTGGAGGAAGTCTATTCAGAAATCGATCCGGTGGCCCTGGCGTCGGCATCGATTGCCCAGGTTCACGCCGCGCGTCTGGTCTCCGGTGAAGAAGTGGTGTTCAAGGTTCAGAAGCCGGGTGTGGAAAACATTCTCTTAACCGATCTGAACTTCCTGTACCTGTCTGCCCGTATTCTGGAAACTCTGGCGCCAAAACTGTCCTGGACGTCGATGTCCGGTATCGTCGAGGAAATCCAGCGGACCATGATGGAAGAATGCGATTTCATCAAGGAAGCGAACAACCTGAAGGTGTTCCGGGAGTTTCTGCACGATACCCATAATGAAGATGCGGCAGTACCGAGGGTGTTCGAACACTGCAGCACCCGGCGGATCCTGACCATGGAGCGGTTCCACGGTGTGTCCCTGACCGATCTGGAAAGTATCCGCGGTTACGCCCGTGATCCGGAGCGTACCCTGATCACGGCCATGAACACCTGGTTTTCCAGTTTGACCCAATGTGAGTTTTTCCACGCGGATGTGCATGCCGGCAACCTGATGGTTCTCAAGGACGGTCGGGTGGGCTTTATCGACTTCGGAATTGTTGGTCGTATCAAGCCGGATACCTGGCAGGCGGTGAGCGATTTTATTTCAGCCGTTATGGTTGGGAATTTCGAGGGAATGGCCGACGCGATGATCCGCATCGGTATTACCCGCCAGACGGTTCGGGTAGATGATCTGGCCAGCGATTTGAGACGGCTCTACCAGCAGATGGACCGAATGGTGCCCGACGAGGTTCCCTATGAGGCGGAGCAGGCAGAAGACGACGTTAACCATATCCTGATGGATATGGTTAAGATCGGCGAAAGCCATGGCCTGCATTTTCCAAGGGAATTCGCTTTGCTACTGAAACAGTTCCTGTATTTCGATCGCTATGTTCACATCCTTGCACCAGAAATGGATGTGTTCATGGACGAACGGTTGAACATGCTCCACTGAGGCTGTCGCCTTGAGCGATTGGCTTTTGTACACTAGGGCAGCGTTACCGACGGGAAGGTAACGCTGCCTTTTTCGTTAAAGGGTTTTGTGTTGTTTCCTGCCCTCGTCCCCTTCGAGTCTGCTTTTCTATGGCGCTTGTAAAATTCCAGACTGAGAACTTCCGTAACCTGTCGTCGGCGCCGGTCAGCTTTTCATCGTCGTTTAATCTGCTTTACGGAGAAAATGGAAGCGGCAAAACAAGCGTGCTGGAAGCCATCGGTTATCTGGGATTGGGCCGTTCGTTTCGGGTGAACAGACACCAGGCAGTGGTGAGTCATGGCGAACAACGGCTGACAGTGTTTGGTGGTCTCGATCATGGGTTGGACTCACGCAGGCATGGCAGCGAGACCGATCTGGTGCATCGCCTGGGAATATCCCGGGATGTGGGTCAGAAGGAAACGATGTTACGGGTGGATGGTGAGGCGGTCAGGAGTCTTTCTGCCCTTGCCAAGCATCTGCCGGTATCTGTGATCGATCCTGGTGTTTTTGATGTGGTGGCAGGTGGACCCGGCAAGCGGCGTCAGTTTCTGGACTGGTTAGTGTTCCACGTGGAACCTTCCTTTGGATCTCTCTGGCAACAATGCCAGAGAGTGACATCACAGCGGAATCAAACGCTGAGAAATGGTAGACTAGACGAAGCTTTAATGCGTGTCTGGGATCATCAGTACGCTACCCTGAGTGAGCGCATTACTGAGGCCCGTACCGGCACCTTTGGCCGGTTCAAGTTGGCTTTTGAAAAGCTGGTTCGGGAAGTAGAGGTACCCTGGACCGAAGGTCTGAAGCTCGAGTATTACCCGGGCTGGGATGTCAGTCGGCCGCTGGCAGAATTACTGGTAGACCATCGGGATCAGGAGCGAAAAGTCGGGCACACATTATATGGTCCGAATCGCGCAGACATCCGGTTGAAGTTTCAGGGCAGGCCTGTTGCCGAAACGTTCTCCCGGGGCCAGCAGAAAACCCTGGTGATTTTGATGAAGATTGCCCAAGGCATGGTGTTGAGTGACATGGGCAAGCAGGTGACCTTTTTGCTCGACGATATTAACGCCGAGTTGGATGAGGGCCATCGCGCCATGCTGGCGATCAGGTTACAGGCATTACGTTGTCAGGTGTTTATCACGTCGATTGAGCGTCCCATGGTGGATCAGCTCTGGCCCGAGGGTAATGCACCGGATTACAGATTGTTCCACGTGGAACATGGCAAATTGACGGAAGAATAAGACCGGTGCGAAGAGCAAAGAATGCCCCGGCCTATCACGCTTCAGGAGTTTCCGAATGAGTGAATCGAACTATAATTCCTCCAGTATCAAAGTCTTGAAAGGACTGGATGCGGTGCGAAAGCGGCCAGGCATGTACATCGGGGATACCGATGATGGCACTGGCCTGCACCACATGGTCTTTGAATTGGTGGATAACTCCATCGACGAAGCGCTTGCGGGCTACTGCTCAGAAATTGGTGTGATTATCCACCCGGACGAATCGGTAACCGTGAAAGACAACGGCCGTGGCATCCCGGTGGACCTCCACGAAGAGGAAGGCGTTTCTGCCGCGGAAGTTATCATGACCGTGCTGCACGCCGGCGGTAAGTTCGACGATAATTCCTACAAGGTGTCCGGCGGTCTTCACGGCGTGGGCGTCTCGGTAGTCAACGCATTGTCCTCTACCCTCACCCTGACCATTCGTAGAGACAACAAGGTTTACGAGCAGACCTATACCCACGGTGTTCCAAATGCGCCTCTGGCAGCTGTCGGCGAGACCGACGCATCGGGTACCAAGGTGCATTTCATTCCTTCGCCGGAAACCTTTACCCACATTGAATTTCATTACGACATTCTCGCCAAGCGTCTACGTGAGCTTGCGTTCCTGAACAGTGGCGTGCGCATACGTCTGACCGACGAGCGTTCTGGCAAGGAAGAAGTTTTCGAATATGAGGGTGGTCTGCGGGCATTTGTTGAGCATCTGAACGCTAACAAAACCCCGATTAACCGGGTATTCCACTTCAACCGTGAGCGGGAAGACGGTATTGCTGTAGAAGTGTCCATGCAATGGAATGACGCTTTCCAGGAAAACCTTTACTGCTTCACCAACAACATCCCCCAGCGGGATGGTGGTACCCATCTGGCTGGTTTCCGGGCGGCCCTGACCCGTTCACTGAACAACTACATTGATCAGGAAGGTCTGGGTAAGAAGGCAAAAGTTGCGACTTCCGGTGATGATGCCCGAGAAGGCCTGACTGCCATCATCAGCGTGAAAGTTCCGGACCCGAAGTTCTCCTCCCAGACCAAGGACAAGCTGGTCTCCTCCGAGGTAAAAACTGCGGTCGAGCAGGAGCTGTACCAGAGTTTTGCGGAGTACCTGCAGGAGCAGCCGAATGAAGCCAAGCTCATCGTCAATAAGATGATCGAGGCGGCACGGGCCCGTGAAGCCGCTCGCAAGGCACGGGATATGACCCGCCGCAAAGGCGCCCTGGATATTGCCGGCCTGCCCGGCAAACTGGCCGACTGCCAGGAGAAGGACCCCGCCCTTTCCGAACTTTACATTGTGGAGGGTGACTCGGCCGGTGGTAGCGCCAAACAGGGCCGTGATCGCAAGACTCAGGCAATCCTTCCGCTGAAAGGTAAGATCCTGAACGTGGAAAAAGCCCGATTTGACAAGATGCTGTCCTCTGCAGAAGTGGGCACTCTGATCACGGCTCTGGGCTGTGGTATCGGCCGGGAAGAATTCAATCCCGATAAACTGCGTTACCACTCCATTATCATCATGACCGACGCGGACGTGGACGGTTCTCACATCCGGACACTGCTGCTGACCTTCCTGTTCCGTCAGATGCGCGAAATCATCGAGCGTGGCCATGTCTTTATCGCCATGCCGCCGCTTTACAAGGTCAAGCGTGGTAAGCAGGAGCAGTACCTGAAGGACGAGAAGGCCAAGGAAGCTTACCTCACCCAGACCGCTCTGGAAGGTGCCCAGCTCTATGTGAACCCGGAAGCCCCGGCGATCAAGGATTCCGCTCTGGAAACCATGGTCAAGGACTACCAGGCGGTCATGAACATGATTGGGCGACTGTCCCGGGCCTACCCGGCCAAGGTGCTGGAGCAGATGCTCCAGAACGTCACGCTCAAGCCTGAGCATCTGAAGGAAGAAGCTTCCGTGGCTCGCTGGGTTGCGCGTCTCGGCGATGGCCTGGACCTGGATACCCGCACCGGTACCAAATACACCTTCTCGGTCACCAAGGATACCGAGCGGGCGCTGTACCTGCCGAAGGTAACCATCTACGTGCATGGCATTCCCTACGAGCATGTATTCAGCCATGAGTTCTTTGAATCATCCTCGTACGCAGCGATCGCCCGCATGGGTGAAACCCTGGATGGCCTCATTGAAGACGGCGCCTATATCCAACGTGGCGAGCGTAAGCAGCCGGTGCTGTCGTTCGAAGGTGCCCTGGACTGGTTGATGAAAGAGGCCCAGCGTGGTCTGAATATCCAGCGCTATAAGGGTCTTGGCGAGATGAATCCAGAGCAGTTGTGGGAAACCACCATGGATCCGGAGACCCGCCGAATGATGAAAGTGACGATCGAAGACGCCATTGCGGCAGACCAGATCTTCACAACCCTGATGGGCGACGATGTCGAACCGCGTCGTAACTTCATTCAGACCAATGCCCTGGAAGTGACCAACCTGGACGTCTGATCACAACCGTCCAAAAGGCACAAAAAAAAGCGGCGAAGGCTTCAAACCTTCGCCGCTTTTTTTGTTTTCGATCCCGTGCGACAACGATCCACCGGAGGTTTTATTTACCGGTGCTCGATTCCGACGATTCGTTTCGCTCCCTCTCTTTCTCCGCCAGATGCGGTGCCATCACCTCTTCCAGCGTGTACCCGGTCAGCCGGCGGATGGTGCGCCAGAGATAATAAAAGATCAACATCATCATAATCATGGAAGGAATGGCGATCATGGGATAGCTCACCAGGGTCATCCGACCAAGCTCCTCATTGAACGCCTCGGTACCGGACGGGCTGACCACGATCCATTTAGCAATCACGTAGTTCATGATGGATGAAAACAGGAAGGTGCCCGCAAAGAAGTAACTCGCCTTTAGCAGGCGGGCCTCGAATTCCTCAACCCGATTGTGTTCTTCAAGGGTTTTGTGGATCTTATCGACATCCAGAACACTCGGGTTATACAGAAGGGTGCGTACCAGAGGGTACTTGGTTCGTGTGGAAGCCAGTACCGCCAGACCTATGATCGCGGGAATCGCGGCTTCCTTGATGGCTAACCAACCCGCATCCAGCTCAAGCAGGCCAATGCCGCCTGTCAGCCCGACACTGACCAGACCGAGTACCGCAATGAAGTTTTTCTTGCGGTACTTGATCAGTTCGAACAACCCCCAGCCCAGTGGAAACGCCAGGCCGATGACCAGTGCGTTCACGCTGCCCAGATGTTCTTCGCCACTGAACTTCATCAGGATAACGGATGGAATGATAATGCTGACCAGCAAGTCGACCCAGGGCCTTGGTTTGTGGTCCGGAACGTTGGCGGAGCTCGGAGACGTCATGTTCTAGCCTGATTGGTGAAACTGGAGCAGGCCGGAAGGCACTGCCGGAGTAGTCTGGGCAGTATACGATGAATCCAAGTGTGGACGTAACCGCCGTCACCGCACACAGAAGCGGCGGGTTGACTGAATAGACGCTTTCCAAACGGGCATAAAAAAACCGGGCTTATGCCCGGCTTTTCTGTTTCTTCTTGAACGTCAGCGCCGATCAGGCACCCACTTCCTTGAGGCTTTCTTCCACAATCGCCAGCCCTTCTTCCAGCACCTCGTCTTCGATGGTGACCGGCATCAGGAACCGCAAGGTGTTGCCGTACATACCACAGCTCAGGAGAATCAGACCCTTCTCCTTCGCCTTCTTGGTTACCACCGCTGCCAGTTCCGGCTTGGGCGTACGGCTTTCCTTGCTTTCCACCAGCTCAAACGCAGCCATGGGACCGAGGTTGCGCACATTGTCGACGTGGGCAAACTGTTCCTGCCACTGGCTGAAGCGCTGCTTCAGTTTTTCGCCCAGCGCCTGGGACTTGCCGAGAATGTCCTCTTCCTTGAACACGTCGAATACGGCCAGGGCTGCTGCACAGGCGGTCGGGCTGCCCGTGTAGGTGCCGCCCAGAGAGTTCGGACCGGACGCGTCCATATACTTGTCGGTACCGACGATGGCGGAAATCGGCATGCCATCAGCCATACTCTTGGCCATGGTCATCAGATCCGGCTCAACGCCACTGTGCTCGATGGCAAACATCTTGCCGGTCCGGCCAAAGCCGCTCTGCACTTCGTCTGCGATCATCAGGATATCGTTCTCGTCGCAGATCTTGCGGATTTCCTTGAGGAAGCTGGTCGGAGCCGCGTAGAAGCCGCCCTCACCCAGCACCGGCTCGATAACGATCGCTGCGGTGTTGTGGGCCGGGGAATCGGCTTTCATGGCCATTTTCAGGCCACGCAGTGCTTCATCTTCACTGACGCCGTGGTACGGAACCGGATAAGGCGCGCGATAAACGGTGCCGGGCATGGGGCCGAAATCCGTCTGGTACGGCGCTGCCTTACCGTTCATGGCCATGGTGTAGAAGGTCCGGCCGTGATAACCACCGTCGAAGCAGATGACGTTGGTCTTGCCAGTCGCTGCACGGGCGATCTTCATGGCGTTTTCCAGGGCCTCGGCACCGGAGTTGGCCAGCATTACCTTGGCGTGGCCACGCACAGGAACCACACCGCTGAGCTTCTCCGCCAGTTTCACGTAGCCCTCATAGGGCATAACCGTCTGGCAGGTATGCATCAGCTTGTCCAGCTGTGCCTTGACCGCTTCTACCACCTTCGGGTGGCGATGGCCGATGTTCAGTACGCCGATGCCGCCGGCGAAATCGATCATGCGCTTGCCGTCTGCATCCCACAGCTCTGCATTCGTTGCATGGTCGGCAAACTGTTCATTGGGACTTGCCGCGCCCGCCGCAACGTAGCGTTCTTTGAGTGCCTGCAATTCTTTATTGCTCACTTTGCCATTCTCCCTGGGTTCAGGTTCGAAAGTTTCACCTAACAGTGTAAGTAGTACGGTCACAGGAAACAAACCGACTATTGTCGCCCTCAGGCCGCATTGTCCCGGAATTGCAGTTTTGCCAGGCGTTGATAGAGGGCGTTATGGCGCATCAGTTCATCATGGGTGCCCACCGCCAGCAGGCGTCCCTGGTCCATAACGGCAATCCGGTCCGCGTCCCGGACCGTGGCCAGGCGATGGGCAATCACCAGGGTGGTACGCCCGGCAGTGAGAGCTGGCATCGCTTGCTGGATCAGATTCTCGCTCTCTGCATCCAGTGCGCTGGTGGCCTCATCCAGCAACAGCACTGGCGCATCGGCCAGCAGCGCCCGGGCGATGGCAAGACGCTGCTTCTGGCCACCGGACAGCCCCAGGCCGGCATCTCCGAGCAGCGTGCCGTAGCCCTTTGGGAGGCTCTGGATGAAATCATGGGCATGGGCGACCTTCGCAGCCTGCTCGACATCCTGCTGGCTGGCATCAGGCCGGGCGTAACGGATGTTGTCGGCCACCGTGCCATGGAACAGGGCTGGATTCTGGGGCACCAGGGAAAAACACCGGCGCAGCGCATCGAGAGACAGATCGGCAGTGTCGACGCCATCGAGTAGAATTCGGCCCTCTGTCGGCTGATAGAAGTGCAGCAGCAAATCGAACAGCGTGGATTTTCCGGCTCCGGACGGCCCCACCAGGGCCAGGGTCTCGCCGGCCCTGACCTCCAGCGAAAGATCTGTCAGCGCGGGCTGTTCCAGCCGCCCCGGGTAACTGAAGCTCAGCCGCTCAATCCGGATTGCCCCCTGAACGTGTTCAGGGAGTGTCAGTGTCGACTCCTTGCGTTCAAACGCCGGCTCAGTCTGTAACAGTTCAAACAGCCGCGCCGCCGAGCCTGCAGCCCTCTGCAACTCGCCGATGACCTCGCTGATGGCGCCGGCAGCAACACCCACCAGCAGACTGTAGAAGACAAAGGCCGCCAGCTCACCCGGGCTGATCCGGCCGTGAATAACGTCCAGGCCCCCTATCCAGATAACGATGCCCACAGCGCCCATCACCAGGGAAATAGCCAGCGTGGTCAGCCAGGCCCGCTGCCGGATACGCTGCCGGGCTATGTCGAAGGCCCGTTCCGACACCTCGGAAAAATACCGACGGTCGTGGGGCTGATGGTTAAAGGCCTGCACGGTCTTGATCTGGGTAAGGTTCTCGCCCACATAACTGCCAACATCGGCCACCCGGTCCTGGCTGAGCCGGGACAGCGCGCGAACTCTCCGGCCAAAGAACAGGATGGGGGCAATCACCAGTGGAAAGCCCAGTAGAATGATACTCGCCAGCTTGGCGTTGGTAATGAACAGCAGCAGCAACCCGCCGACCAGCATCAGGGCATTGCGCAGCGCAATGGAAACCGTGGAGCCAATCACCGACTGCAGAACCGTGGTATCAGCGGTAAACCGGGACTGGATTTCCAGGGCCCGGTTCTGCTCGAAAAAGCCCGGATGAAGATCAATCAGGTGGTTGAAGACTTTTTTGCGGATATCCGCCACCACCCGTTCGCCGATCCAGGACACCAGATAGAACCGGGCAAACGAGCCAAATGCGAGCCCCAATACCAGTATGAAAAACAGACCGATGGCCCTGGCCAGGTTCTCCGGCGACTCGGTGGCTAATCCCTGATCGACAAGAATACGTAGACCCTGTCCTAACCCGAGTGTAATTCCGGCCGTAAAAATCAGCGCCACCAGGGCACCGGCGACAGCCCGGCGATAGGGGCTGATAAAGTCGATGACCAGTCTCAGGGCCTTGCGGTGACGAGTGTTAATGATGTGCCTCCTGGATACGGGGTGCTGTAGACTCCGCTAACAATACGGTTTGTACTCCATACAAGACCTATCATACAGCTACGCAAGAGCGTGCGGGTGGAGCAGCTTGCCAGGACCGTCGAAAGCCAGGGATGGCTTTCGCCGAGCGTACAGGGACGTATTTACAGCGTGTCCTGGCAAGCTGCTCCACCCGCGCGCTCGACTACTCCGAAGCGGAAGGAACATGAATTGAGAGCCTACGCCGACAACGATTACCCGGCAGATCATAAACCGGACTGGAAAATCATTTCAGGCCTCTGGCCCTATCTGGCCGAATTCCGCGGCCGGGTAGTCCTGTCCCTGGTTTTGCTGGTGTTGGCCAAGCTGGCGACCGTTGCCACGCCCATTGCCCTGAAATACATCGTCGACTACCTCGACCAGAACCGCGGCGCGGACATGCTGCTTTGGATCCCGGTGATCCTTGTGGTGGCCTACGGCGCGTTGCGCTTTGGCGCCACCCTGTTCAATGAGCTTCGGGATGCGGTATTTGCCCGGGTAGCTGAACGGGCCATGCGCCGGGTGTCCCTGCGAGTGTTCGAGCACCTGCACCAGCGGGAACTGGCCTTCCACCTGGATCGAAAGACCGGTGGCCTGGCCCGGGATATCGAGCGGGGTACCAACGGCATCAGCTTCCTGCTGCGTTTTACCCTGTTCAACATTGTGCCCACCCTGCTGGAGATCCTGATGGTCGCCGGCATTCTTTTCGTGGTGTTTAACGTGAGTTATGTGCTGGCGATCCTGGTAGCCGTGGTGGTGTATGTGGTCTTTTCCATCAAGATCACGGAATGGCGGACGAAATTCGTGCGCGAAGCCAATGCCCGGGATAACCAGTCCAACTCGCGGGCCATAGACAGCCTGTTGAACTATGAAACCGTCAAATATTTCAATAACGAGCGGTACGAGGCCGAGGTTTATGATCGGGATCTGGACGACTGGGAACAGGCCCGTCTGAAAAACCGCCTGTCCCTGGCCGCGCTTAACTCCGGTCAGGCATTGATTATCGGTTTGGCGATGATCGTGATCATGGCCATGGCGGTCCGGGAAGTGGCCAGTGGTGAGATCACCCTCGGTGACTTCACCATGATCAACGCCTACCTGCTCCAGTTGTTCATTCCCCTGAACGCCCTGGGGTTTGTCTATCGCGAAATCCGGCAGGCACTGGTGAATGTCGAGCGCCTGTTCAAACTGCTGGCGGACAAACCGGCGATTGAAGATGCTCCGGATGCTACCGAGCTGGCCGTGAATAGGGGCGAAGTGCAGTTTGACCACATCCACTTTGCTTACCGACCGGACCGCCCGATTCTGAAGGATGTGAATTTTTCCATCCCGTCCGGCCACAAGATTGCCGTGGTGGGAGCCAGTGGCGCCGGCAAGTCCACCCTCGCCCGCCTGCTGTTCCGCTTTTACGACGTCGATCAGGGCGCCATAAGGATCGACGGCCAGGACATTCGGCAGGTGACCCAGGACAGCCTGCGCTCGGCGATTGGTGTGGTGCCTCAGGATACGGTGCTGTTCAACGATACCCTTTACCAGAACCTGGCCTATGGCCGGCCGGAAGCCACGGAAGAAGAGGTGTACCGGGCAGCTCGAATGGCTCACCTGGAAGACTTTATCCACAGCTTGCCGGAAGGTTATGAAACCAAAGTCGGCGAACGGGGCCTCAAGCTCTCCGGTGGTGAAAAACAACGGGTGGCCATTGCCCGGGTGATCCTGAAGAACCCGCCGTTGCTGATCCTGGATGAGGCCACGTCCTCCCTCGATTCACTTTCGGAGCAGGCCATCCTTACGGCGCTCAAGGAAGTCAGCCAGAGGCGCACAACACTGGTGATTGCCCACAGGCTGTCGACTGTTATGGATGCGGACAGCATCCTTGTGATGGAGGGCGGAAAAATCGTGGAGAGCGGACACCATCAGGATTTGTTGGCCCGGAACGGGCACTACGCCCGGCTGTGGTTCCAGCAACACCAGTCTGATGGCGGGGATACCGAAATTCAGCCGGAATCCTGATCGTTGTAGTCAAACACGACCACTTGATTGCGGCCTTGAGCCTTGCCCCGGTACATCGCCTGGTCCGCACGTACCAGAATCTGGCTGGGTTTTTCGTCAGTCCGGTCGGAAATGGCAACGCCGCAGGTTATGGTGCCCCGCAGTTCATCAAAGCCAATGAACCGCAATTGTTCAACGGATCGGCGAAGGCGTTCTGCAAATTGCCTGGCACTGTTCTCGTCGCACTGAGGCAAGAGCACGGCAAACTCCTCGCCACCGATTCGCCCCAGCGTGTCGCCCGTACGCAGTTCATTTTTGATGCGGTGGGCAGTCTCCCTCAGGACAAGGTCACCAACGTGGTGCCCGTAATGATCATTCACTCTCTTGAACCAGTCAAAATCGAAGAGTACGACCGCATAGCCGGCGCCGTTCCGTTTCAGCCTCTCAAACTCCCAGGACAGCACCTCGGTGAAGCGACGCCGATTGGCTGCACCTGTGAGATCGTCAGTGGTTGATGTCTGTCGGAGCTCTTCTTCAAGCGTTTTCTGGGAGGTGATATCCAGGATCGCGCCGTGCCAGATGACCGTACCGTCCGGCTTGAATTCCGGTTTGGAACGGCCCAGAACCCAGCTGACCACGCCCTCGTTTATAACCCGATATTCACAGATCCAGTTTTCGCCGCTTTTCTTCGAGTGGTTAATGGTCTGTTCAACAAAGCCGCGGTCTTCTGGATGAATGGCCTGGAATACAATAGTCCCATCGGCGAGCGCCTGCTCAGGCGTCACGCCATAGACCCGTTCAATGCCGGCACTGGCATAGGGAAACGTCATGGTTCCGTCCGGTTTGATCTCGAACTGGAACACCACACCCGGCAAGAGCGACGCCATTTTTTCAAAACGCTGGATCGTTTGCTGTTGCTCAGCCTTGATTTGCTCCAGCCTCTGTTCGTACTGCTTGCTGCTGGAGATCTCTATGTGCGTTCCGGAAATCCACTCGGGCTCACCTTCAAGTGTCCGACTGACGAGGCGACCATAATCTCGGACCCAAACCCAATAGCCGTCGCGATGACGCATGCGGGCTTCACACTCGTAATACTCGGAGTCGCCGCGGAAATGAGCCGTTAACTTCTGCTCTGAGAGAGCCAGATCGTCCGGATGGGCGTGCTTCATCCAGGTGTCAATGGACACCGGTTGAAGTTCTTCCAGCGAATACCCGATGATTTCCGCCCAGCGCTCATTAAAAATCGTCTCCCCCGTCTGGACGTTCCATTCCCAGGTTCCGGCGCCGGTCCCTTCCAGAATGGTTTTTAGACGTGAGGCTTCGTCTTGCTGAAGATAAAAAGAATGAGAGGGCATTCCACGTACTGCATGTCAGAGAGTTCCCGGCGATCATATAAGAACATGTAGCTGGAGGCGATACCCATTAGTCAGTAGATTCCACAAGTGCGAGCGCCAAACCTGAGGCCCTGGAGACCTGCTGCGAGACGGCCTCCCTGAGCACCGGAATGTCCCCCACAATCAGGCTGAACCAGTTTCTGGCGCGGGTAATGCCGGTATAGACCAGCTCTTTTGTCAGGACCGGGCTCAAACGGTCCGGCAAGACCAGGCAGGTGTGGTTGAACTCCGAACCCTGGGATTTGTGCACCGTCATGGCATACACGGTTTCCAGCTGCTGTAGACGACTGGGCGAGATCCAGCGAATACCGCCAGCGGTGTCGCTATCCGGAAACGCCACCCGCAGGGTATAGCGGGGCTCACCGGTGTCGGTCCGATCCCAGGGCACGTTGACGGCAATGCCAATGTCGCCGTTCATCAGGCCCAGGTTGTAGTCGTTGCCGGTAATCAGCACAGGCCGGCCCTCATACCAGCCCTCGGCCCGCGGGATCAGTTTTTCAGCCAGTAACTGCGTTGCGATCCGGTCGTTGAGGCCTTCTACGCCCCAGGGGCCCTTGCGCAGGGCACAGAGCACCTGAAAGTCACTGAAGGCTTCAAGGAGCTGCACCGCCATCGCATCCCAGTCTTCGCGGGGGCTGTTTTCGTTCAGGCCATGATTCTGCAAGCGTTCGAGGTAATGGCGGTAACCAACGGGTGGTGGCAGGCTCTGACCATTCACTTGCCGGCCCTGCCCGGCATTTCGGAATGCCTCGGGTGAGCCGGTGATGGCATGTCGACACACCAGGTCCAGGGTGTCTTCCGTATCCCCACTTTTCGACCGGCTGTTAAGCAAAATGACATCGTCGAATTCTGCTTGCCGGATCTGGCGCAACACGGCGTTATCAAGCGCATTGGTATTCACAGCTTCGGCAAAGGCGCGGATACCGCTGTCCTCCCGGAACCGGTAGCTCTTGCGCAGCATGGCCACGGCCTGATCCATGGGTTGGCCGGTTTCGTCCACCAGTGACTCCGGTATCTCGCCTCCGGCCAAGGCGGCCAGCCACCGGGCAGTTTCCGGAGTGTAATGCGCCAGCAACGCCCGCTGGCACAGCTCCCCCAGTACCGCACCGGCGTCCACCGAGGCCAGCTGGTCCTTGTCGCCCAACAGGATCAGCTGGGCGTTGCCGGGCAGGGCATCGAATACCGACGCCATCAGATCCACGTCCACCATTGAGGCTTCGTCGATGACCAGGATATCCACCAGCAAAGGGTTGTCCCGGTTATGGCGGAATTTGCGGGTATCCGGCCGGCTGCCCAGTAACCGGTGCAGGGTAGTGACCCTGGTGGGGATATCATTCAGATCGACGTTTCCCGGCAGTTCGGCAAGGGGTAACCGGCTCACCGCACCGCCGATGGATTCGTTCAGTCGGGCGGCCGCCTTGCCGGTCGGGGCTGCCAGGCGGATCCGGTATTTCCGACCGGCCCGTTCGGAGGATTCCCCGGCGACGGCCTGAAGTGCCGCCAGCAGGTTGACCACGGTCGTGGTCTTGCCGGTGCCCGGCCCGCCGGTGATCACGGCGAAATGGTTGCGGGCCGCCAGGGCACAGGCCAGTTTCTGGTAATCCACCGGTTCTGACGACCGGAACAGTGTATCCAGAGCGAGAGACAGGGTGCGGGCCGGACCGGATTCCGGATCTGCCAGGGGTGATGGCAAAGCCAGGCGGTGCCGGATACCCGCCGCAATGCGTTGTTCGTAGCGCCAGAATCTGCGCAGATAGAGCCGGGTTCCGTTCAGCACCAGGGGTGTTGTATGTGAGCCATCACTTACGGCGCAGGCGCTTTCCAGTATGCTCAAGCATTCCGGCAGCGTTACAAGTGCAAGCACGTCGGCGGGCTTGGGCCGGTCCGGCTCGCTGGTGCCGGAATCGGTGAGCGGCTCCTGGACCGACTCCTCTGGCGGCAGTGAAAGGGTATGCCCGGCATCGGCCAGGAGATTGCCCAGATCGACGCAGACATGGCCACGCCCCACCTGATGGGAGACCAGTGCCGCCAGCAGCAGGAGCAGTGGGTCCGGGCGTTCGCCCTGCTCTTCCGAGAGCTCCCGGATCAGCCGGGCAAACCCCACATCCAGCGCGCGGATCCACTCCGCCTGCTGCCAGTGCAGCAGCAGGGACTCGGTTTTATCCGGGCTCGAGAGCAGATCTTTGATAGCGAAGGTGGTATCACCGGCAGCGGGTATGGTCGGCGTTTCCGCAGCGATGTCCTCCGCGAACAGATCAATCTGGTGGTCGGACTTTCCGGTTTGGGAGCGGGAACGGCTCATGCGGCCACCTCCGCAACCGACTCGCCATCAAACAGGGCATCCAGTTGTTCAATCAGGGCTCTGGGCGGTTTGTCGGTGAAGGCGCCACCTGTGCTGGAATCAATGCCTCGCAGGAACAGATACACCGCGCCGCCAATGTGTCGGTCGTAGTCGTAATCCGGCAAACGGGCTTTCAGCAGCCGGTGCAGGGCCAGCAGGTAGAGCACGTATTGCAGATCGTAGCGTTTATCCAGGATGGCGTTGCCCATGGCTTGATCGGTATAGGCGCTGTTGTCTTCGCCCAGGGTATTGGATTTGTAGTCCAGCACGTAATAGCGCCCGTTGTGTTCGAACACCAGATCGATAAACCCCTTGAGCATCCCGTTGAATCGGGTCTCTTCGACTCGGGGACGGTCCGCGCCATTCAGAGTGTGCGCGGTTACCAGCTCGTCGAGTTTCCGGATACTGACATTGCGGCTTTCAAACCAGAACTCCAGTTCCGGGCGCAGGGTGGTCAGGTCCGACAGGCAGACGGTTTCTGCACCGGCCCGGTCGAGGCTCAATGGTTTGCTGATCAATGCCAGCAACCAGCGCACCAGCGGCTCCACCCATTCGTTCCAACCACGAGTGCCGCAGCGCCGGGTCAGCTGCTCATGAAGCAGCGGCGGGTTATCCACAACCCGCTGGAACCCCTGCTGCGTGCACCATTCCAGCAATTCGTGCAGGAAGGTGCCGGGTCCGGCGCCTTTCGGAAAGTTATGCTGGTTGCGCTGGTTGGCCATTTGAGCCGGGTTTTCCTCTTCGTCCAGGGTACTTTCTTCCAGCAGGTTCTGGGTCTGGGCATCTTCCACCTCACCGGTAAACGCGATCCCGGTGCCGGTCATGCCGGTGTATTCGATGGAGGAGTAGCTGGCAATCCACCAGTCCTCTCTGGCCTCGCGGGAAGAGACCATGGCCGGGCCAAGCGCTTCCGGCGCCGGTTCGTGGTAGTGCGTGTCGTCCGGATCCGGTAACGGGGTTATCCGGATCTCTGCTCTGCCCTCTGCCAGTTTCCCCAGGCAGTCGCTGATACGGCTTTGCCCTTCGCTTCCAATCAGGTAGCCCAGTCCGCTTTGCTGCCAGTTGTCCAGGGCCGCCGTGCCGACCCAGGTGGCGAAGCGGGCCCGGGTCAGGGCCACGTAAAGTTTGCGGATATCCTCGCCCAGGCGCTCCCGGTCAGCCCTGGCCACGTCGTCCGGCGACGGGTCGAACACCGTGACCAGCCTGCCCTGGTCATTGTGATAGCGCACGAAGGCCTGCTTTTCACTCTGGGCGCGAAAGGCCGTGCCGAAGGGTAGGAACACCAGCGGATACTCCAGACCCTTGGACTTGTGCACGGTGATGACCTTCACCAGGCCGGCATCACTTTCCAGCCGCAGGGTACGGTGTTCATCTTCCTCGTCGGCTGCACGCAGAATCTGGGTGTAGTGGTGTACCAGGGCATGCTCGCCGTCCAGTTGCAGGCTGTCCTGCTGCAGCAACTCGGCAATGTGCAGAATGTCGGTCAACCGCCGTTCGCCGTCAGGGCGTTGTAGTAACCGGCCCGGCACCTCGAAATCCATCAGGAAGGTTCGCAGCATGGGCAGTACACCCTGCTTCTGCCATTGCTGCTGGTAACCAATAAAGCGCTCGATTTCCCGTTCCAGCACGAGCTCGTCGGTGAGCAGCTGATTCATGGCATGCCAGGACCGACCGAGGGTGGGTGTGGCCAGGGCCGCGCGGATATAGGCCAGCTGTCGGGGCTCGGCAAATGCCCGAAGCCAGCAGAGCATTTCCTGTGATTCCCGTGAGGTCAGTACCGAATCGCGGTCTGACAGGTACACACTCTTGATACGCCGCTGGCCCAGGGCGTCCCGCACTGCGCTGGCCTCGTTGCGGTTGTTGACCAGTATCGCGATGTCTTTGGGGGCAACCGACTCCAGATCCTCGGGATTGTCGGTCAGGGCAAAGCCCGCCTGCCCGGCCTGGCCCAGGGTCAGCAATTGGGCGATCTCGCTGGCGCAGGTTTCCGCCACATCGGCCGTGGCAGTGCCCTTGGCCATACCTTTCGGATTGCCGTCCCTGTCCTCTTCCCCGGATTCGTGGGTCCAGAACACCAGGCTGGGCTGCGCTTCCCCGTTGATCGCCCAGACCCGTTTGGTGCCATTGGCGTCGACACCCTGGAACGGCAGCGGTGAGGTATCGCCCTTGCCGAACAGGAAGGCGCCGTCCGGGCTGTTCTGGTCGCTGTGTTCAAAGACCCGGTTAACCGCCGCCACCATGGTCTTGGCGGAGCGGAAGTTTTTACCCAGTGTGTAGGTGCGCTCTTTCACGCCCTGCCGGGCCTGCAGGTAGGTGTAGATATCGGCACCCCGGAAACCGTATATGGCCTGTTTGGGATCGCCGATCATCAGCAGGCAGGTAACGTGATCACTGCCCGCCACGTTGTAGATGCGGTCGAAGATCCGGTACTGCACCGGGTCGGTGTCCTGGAATTCGTCGATCAGGGCCACCGGAAACTGGCGGCGGATGGTAGCCGCCAGCTGGTCGCCCCGGGGGCCGTGCAGGGCATCGTCCAGCCGGGTGAGCAGATCGTCGAAACCCATCTCCGAGCGTTTCTGCTTTTCCGACTCCAGCCGCTCGGCAATCCAGTGGCTGGCGTGGCGCAGGATGTCGGATTTGGCACTGGGCTGGTTCTGGCTGAAATCCAGCAGTGCTTCGATGGCGTCGAAGGCCGGATGATGGGGAGCAGATTCCTCGCCCTTGAGAATCATGTCGAGACCCTCGGGCGTCTGGTTTTTAAAACCCGCAGCGCTGTCGATTTTCTCGGGCAACAGGTCGTCTGATTCCGCCCAGGCAACCAGTAAATCCCAGACCTTGATCATGGCATTCTTGCTGGCGCCATGGAGTCGCTTGCTCTTGTTCAGATCGTTCAGCAGCTCGATGACGTCATCGCGCCACTGGCGCCAGGGGTGGGCTTTCAGAGCCTGTGACTGTTCCAGACGCTGCTGGACCACCTGATCGATGGCCTGGTGAACACTGTCTGGCGGCGTGCCCAGGCTCAGGGGATCGTCAATCAGATTGCGAACACCCTGGCATAGGTCCCCGGGGGTTTTCCAGTGGCTCAGGGCCTCGTCCATCAGCGCCGGCGGCAGAGGATAGACAAAGGTGCGCCAGTAATCCCGGGCGACCTCGTCCAGCAATTCGCTCTGGTCGGTTTCGAGGGTGAGTTTGAACAGGCTGCCGCTGTCGAAGGCGTGCTCGCTGAGCATGCGGTTGCAGAAACTGTGGATGGTCGATACTGCCGCTTCGTCCATCCACTCCGCGGCCAATAGCAGCTTCTTTCGGCATTCCGGCCAGCTGGCCGGATCCTGGTAGCTTTCATCCCGTAGCTGGTAGATCAGTGCCGTTTCCGCGGGTGGATTGGGCGCGTCGGGTGCGTCAGAAAACACCTCGGCGGCCTGGGTGAGCCGGGTGCGGATACGGTCACGCAGTTCCTTGGTAGCGGCCTCGGTAAAAGTGACCACCAGCAGGTTTGGAGGCAACAGGTTCTGCAGCGGGCTGTCGGGCGACTGGCCGTGGCCAAGCACAAGGCGCACGTACAGAATGGCAATGGTAAAGGTTTTACCGGTGCCGGCACTGGCCTCGATCAGGGCACTGCCGTTGAGGGCCAGTGCCAGGGGATCCAGATTCGGATTCCGGTTGCTCATCTGCTCGGTCATTCCAGGCCTCCGATCTGATCTGCAGCCGATTTGTCCTGCTCGGCTTCCCAAACCGGCACGTAGAGCTGATGCAGCAGGGCTTCGAATTCACCGCTGGCCATCAGCAGCTCCGGTGTTTCAAAGGCCCCTCTCAGGTAACCGGTATCCCGCTCCAGAGCAATGGAATAGGCCTGCTGCGCCTCCGATATGGCTCGCTCATGGTCACCGACGTACTTTTTGCTGCCGTAGAAACTGGTGATCCAGGCAAAGCCGGCCTCGCAGTGAATGGGCAGCGCCCTGGTGGTGGCGTCCATCCACCGGGTGAGCACCGCTTCGAATAGCGGTCTGGCCTGCCCTGGATGCAATGGGGCAAAGCGGAATTTTCGTCCCTCCTCCTTGCCCAGAACCAGGGTCTCAAAAGGTTGTCCGCCGAGCTGGCCTGCCAGATGGATCAGCCAGTCACGCATCAGATTGGCATAGCGTACTTTCTTGCTGGACCCGGAGCCGGTCAGCAAACTGGAGCCGGCCACCACCAGCCGGCACAGCTCCCCCTGGGCATTGCACCGCACATTGTCGATCAGATCCGCGACTTCCACCGAACCCAGGGCGTTTTCAAACCGGTAGTCAAAGGATAGCGGTTCAGCAACCGCTTCCGGCCAGTCAGCCAGTGCGTTCTGGTAACGCTCGAACAGATCGGGCAAACGCCCGGCAAGCTCGGAACGCAGGCGGTGTTCGGTCACGCCCATACCCAGGTCCCCGCGTCGGGCCATGCGGTCCAGAGTTGCCTGCAACCGATCGTGCAGTTCCTCTTCGCTGCTGGCTTTCAGCAGCCCGTCCTGGATCAGCTCATTGTCCAGGCGCCAGCGGTCCAGGCCGTCCAGCTCGAAATTCTCGTTGTCGGTGTCGTCGTCTTCGACATCCTCGAAGCGCACCTGCAGCCGGCGCTGGTAAAAGGTATCGATGGGCTTTTTCAGGAAAGCCGCCAGATCGTTCAGACTGATGGGCTCTTCGGGCGCCTGGTAAGGTAGTGCCGACTGTGTCTGCGCGGCAGCCTCACCACCATGGGCACTGCGCCATTCCCGCTCGTAGGTGAATAACCGGCGTGCCTCCAACACCTCGGCCAGGGGATGGGGCGAACTGTTTTCCCCCTTTCCACCCTCCTCCAGCCCGTTGGCTTTCGGGAAATAGCTCCGGCTGAACGGCTGCAACGGGTGTTGGGTCGTCAGTGCCTCGATGACCCTGGTTTCGGGTTGCCCTGACACAGACCAGAGACTGTCCAGATGATCCTGAAGCTGCCCCACCAGAACCGACGGCGGCCGTTCCGAATCGTCCTTGATGCTGCGGCCGACCCAGCTGATGTAAAGCTGCTCCCGGGCAGACAACAGGGCTTCCAGGAACAGGTAGCGATCGTCTTCCCGGCGGGAGCGGTCCCCCGGGCGGTAATCCTGGGCCATGAGATCGAAATCCACCGGCGGCCGGGAGCGGGGATAGTCGCCGTCGTTCATGCCCAGCAGGCACACTTTCCGGAAGGGTATGGCACGCATGGGCATCAGGGTGGCGAAATTGACCTTGCCGGCCAGGAAACGCTGGTTCAGGCCGCCTTCATCCAGCCCCTCCAGCAGCACATCCTTGACGATGTTCAGGGGCAGGGTCTGGTCCTCAAGGCCTGCTGCCAGGGCGTCTTCCAGCCACTGCTCCAACTGGCGGCGGAAACGGTTCAGCAGCAACAGGTCGCTGCCTTCGACCTTGTGGAAGAACTGCCCGAGCATCTCTGAAAACAGGCGTTCCCATTCGCCCGGTGTGCGATGGGTCTGAAGCGCCTGCCAGAGGGTTTCCAGCTGATGCACAAAGTCGTTCAGGCGGCCGGCAAGACTGGCCTGCAGACCGCCGATCTCGCCGAAGGGTTCCACACCGGCCCAGGGCTCATCGTCGCCCATACCATAGCCCAGCAGCATTGAGCGCAGCCCGGATTGCCAGGTGTTGCGCTCCAGCTCGGAGGGCAGGTCCAGGCTTTCCCGGTGCTGGCCGTGCAGACCCCAGCGGATATTGGCGCCCTCGACCCAGCGACGAGCCAGGGGGATCTCGTCTTCATTGATTCCGAAACGGTCCCGTATGCCAGGTACTTCCAGCAGGCTGATGATCTCACTCACCGAAAAACGGCTGCGGGGCAGTGACATCAGGGTTTCCAGGGCAATCAGAACCGGCTCGTGGTGGCGCTGGCCCTGGTCGGAAATGGTGAAGGGAATGTGGCGCTTCCGGCCCGGCTGGTAGCGGCCGAATACGGCCTGGATGTGGGGCGCGTACACGTTGATATCGGGCACCATCACGATGACGTCCCGGGGCCGCAGCGTGGGATCGACGTTGAAGGCGGCGAGAAGCTGATCGTGCAGAATTTCCACTTCCCGCTGCGGGCTGTGGGCCTCGTGGAACGCCAGGGAATGATCCCGCTGAATATCCAGTTGTCGTTGTTGCTGGCGGATTTCCTGGAGGGGCGTCAGGTTGTGGATATCGTTCTGCAGCTGATGCAGCAGGCGCGGTGCGTCCTCGTTGCCATGGTCCAAGAAAATATCAATTTTCTGGTCCGGGGTCTGGAAGCTGCCACGGTACTGGTCCGGGTTGTCGAACTCGTCCAGCAGCCGGATGTAGTCCCGGCCCTGCTTGCCCCAGGCGGCCAGCAGCGGATTGGCGTGCTGGTGCAGCTGGTCCGGATCCTCAATGGCGGAAAGTGCCGGATGGGTCCTGCCACGTTTGCGTTCGGCGGTGAGCAGCTCCCGGTCGCTGATGATGTCGGCCCAGTAGAACTGGCAGGGGTTGTGAACACACAGCACCACCTGACTGAACCGGCTCAGGACGTACAGGGCTTCCAGCGCTTGCCGGGGCAATGAGGAGACGCCAAAGACGACAATGCGGGTCGGCAGCCGGAACGGGTTGGCCGGCGCCTGAAGTCGCTGGCCCTGTTCCATGAACCGGGTATGGATCTGCGAGCGGCTGGTATGAGCGTCTGCGCCCACATCCTCAACCAGCCGGCGCCAGAGCAGGGGCTGCCAGCGGGTTTCCGCATCCAGAGGCTTTTCCTCGGCCCGGGCCGTGATAATCACGTCCTTGCCCTGCTCCCACGCAGCCAGCCAGTCGGCCCGGAACACCTGGTACTGATCAAACAGATCGGCCACCTTTTCCGCCAGCTGGAAATTGCGCAGGTCCGGATCGTTACCTTCCAGAAACCGGGCCAGCGGTGTAAAGGCCTCGTCCTGCCCCACCAGACGTGGCAATAACCGGTACAGCCGCCACACCAGCCGCCGTTTGTCGAAGGGCGACTGTTCCGGTACCTCACCGTCCGGAAGCACGGCCCGGTAGGCTTGCCAGATAAACCGGGCCGGGAACAGGAAATCCATACCGGCAGCGATCCCGAGGCCGCCCTCAAGGCCATCTTCGGTGCGCTTCTCCGCCAGCGCCAGCTTCAGCCACTGGGCAATACCGTTGCTCTGCACCAGGAAGGTCTCGCTCTCCAGTGGCGGCATGGGGTTGTGCCGACAGATGTAGACAACGGCCCGGCGCAAGTCTTCCAGATGGTTGGCGTGGATTGCGTGAAACCCGGGTTCGATCCTGGCGCGTAGCTCGGTGGGCTCGGTGGAGAGTGCGGCCATGAATTTCCTTGTCTGGTGTGCAGTTCAATCCTGTTGCTACAGGTTACCGTATGTGACCACAGATGCGGACTGTCTGAAACGTCTGATCTCCAAAAATCATAACGGCCCGTCGCGACAAACGGTGTCGTGAATTATCGGCAAAAGGGAGAAGCACTATGTGGACACTGATCACTGGCGCGGGGTCGGGCATTGGGCGGGCCCTGGCCCTGGAACTTGCTGCTCAAGGCCACGACCTGATCCTTGCAGGTCGCACCGTGTCAAAGCTGGAGGAGGTCGCGACAAAGCTCCGCGTGGAGGCGCCCGACCGTGAAGTGATGACGCTGGAAGTGGACCTTGCGGATCCCGAAAGCACCCGCAATCTGGCTCAACAGCTAAGTGATGCCGTCGATCATCTCTCAGCGTTCGTGTATTGCGCTGGCGTGGGTGAGCCGGCTGCGGATTTTGCCAGCCTTGGGCTCATCGATTTCCAGGAAGCCCTGGCCGTGAACGTGTCCGCGCCCATGCTGCTCACCCAATCGTTGTTACCGATACTCAAAGGGGGTGAACCCTCGTCGCGAATCGTGATGATTGGTGCGGGTATGGACAAGCATGCGCAACCCGGAACGGGCAGCTACGGGATCAGCAAGATGGCGCTGCGTCGGCTGGTGCGTCAGATGTCCGTTGAGTTCGACACCATGTCGGACGGGCCGGTTGTCAGCCTCTTTCAGCCGGGGCTGGTGGATACGCCGGGTATTCGAAGCCATATCGACAAGGCGGGCAAGTTAGATCTGCCCCACGCGGAGTGGCTGGCCAATCGTCTGACGTCGGGGGATTGCCTGAGTGCCGAACAGGCCGCCAGTGCCATCGTGTTTACGCTCAATCAGATACCGGAGAGCGATTTTCACGGGGCCGTTTTCAACGGCGCCGATCTGGTGGATTCGCTCTCATTCGCTGGAAGCTAGGGGAACGTCAAGCGGGCCCTAGAGAGGGACCCGCATGGTTTCGGAGCCGCTGTCAGGCATACCAATCATTTCATCGGTTCCAGTCGGCGGAATCACCTCGGTGCGCTCGACCTCGTATTCGTGGAAATGTTCTCGCACCGCGCAGGCGCCGGTGAACATGACTGGCTTGTCGTAGGGGTCCGTCAGAACGTAGCCCTGACCATCCAGATAGAACCGCGCCATATAATAGCGCCCTTCCATCGAGACAATCTCCAACAGAGAAATCGTGTCGTGCTTGTGTTTTTTCAGTTCGCCAGTGTCCATGTGCATGGGAAGTCTCCCGCAGGTTTGTTGTCGTAAGGAACAGTACGAAACGCTTTCCGTTACAGGTCATAAAACGAGCAATTATGAGCAGGATTGATTTGGTCAAAGCCGCCGTGGACGAGCAGTTGAATGACAGCTACGACCTGCTGGCCATGCGGATGCTGTTTCCCCCGGACCACGTGGAAGTAAAAATTGATCAGGAAATCAAAGACCTGTACGTGTATCCGGAAAGGCTCGATACCGGGTATCGCGACGAATGGCGTGCCATTGCCACCCGGGCCCTGTTCCGGAACGCCTTTGGCGATCACTGGCGGCCTGATGAAGATCATCTGGCCGGAGAAGGGGCGTCGGTGAGAGCAAGCTGGCTGGCGGAACGCGAATCCGGAGCCCTGATCCGACCGTATTGTTTAAAAGATGAACAATAGAGAGGTGCCATCATGGGTCACCAACACATCGTTTCCGGAAAGTGGCTGATTCCCGTGCTTCTGGCTTTCATTGGCTTCGCGGTTCTCGGGTCCCCACAGTCTGTGGCCAGTGACAAAGACGCAGAAATCCGCGACACCATCCTGCGCCAGATCGAAGCGTTTGCGAACAACTACGAGGAGCAGGCCTGGGCCCACGCCTCCGAGGGTATCAAGCGTCGATTCGGGTCGTCACAGGTGTTTGTCGATATGGTTCGTGAAGCCTACCCGGCGGTGCACAACGCCACGGCCATCGAGTTTACCCAGCGCGTGCCCCACGGCGCCTTTGAAATCCAGATGGTGCGGTTGCAGGGGCCGGAGGGCAAGCGATGGGACGCCTATTACCGGTTGGTGCTCACTGAAGGGGTCTGGAAGGTGGCCGGCGTGAGACTCCAGCCGGCCGAGCTGGGCATTTAACGGTATCAAACCAGATGGCGCCCACCATCCAGGGGCAGGGTGCGGCCCGTGATATAGGGGTTGTCCAGCAGAAACTGAAGCGTGGCGACAGCGACCTCAGCCCCCGGTTCTATTCCCATAAGCGACTTCTTCAGGGTTTTCTCCCGATACGCCTGGCTATCGCCCTGGTTGAACATGATCAGGGACGGCGCCACGGCGTTCACCTTGACCCTGGGCGCCAGTAGACGGGCGAACGACAGGGTCAGGTTAGTCAGGGCTGCCTTGCTGGCGGCATAGGCGATATGCTTCGCGCTGCCCTTCTCCACCACGTAGTCGGTCATGTGGATAATGTCGGTTGTCGAACCCTCCTGCTCCAGCATCGACCGGCACGCGAGGTTTATCCGGTAAGGTGTCATCACGTGAATCTGCATCATGGCGTTCATCACGTCTGCCGGGTCGGAGTCTTCGCTCTCTGGTATCCAGTCCGAGGCATTGTGGATAATGGCACGTAGCGTGTCCGTCCGGGATTTCAGGGCCTGGATGAAGTCATCAATGCCCGCATTCGTGGCAAAATCCGCATGGAGACACACTGCTCCCGCCTTCTGCAGCGCGTCGATGGCCGGTCGATAGGTTCGGTAGGTGACGATGATGGGCTGGCCGCGGTCAAGACAGGCTCTGGCAAAGGCCAGACCAATGCGTTGGCCGGCGCCGGTAATCAGGATGGGTGCGGTCATGGTGTTCTCCTGTAATCAGTGTCTTACCTACGTTAATGTCATGCCGACGGCTCAACGTGGTAGCGTCACTTTCCCGAACCATCCTGAAGGAAGATCAACCTGGCCATGTCACCGGCGAAGCGACAGAGCACACAACTGGCCACTGCGGATCTCGATAATCCGCTCTATTACCTCGAGAACATGGAAACCGTCCTTGGCTGGGTCCAGAGCCATCACGGTGACTTGCTGACAGCAGAAGAGCTGGATCGACTGGCCAGTTTCCATACCCTTTCAATGCCGGCCCGGGCATTGCTGACCCGAATGGTGATGCGCACGGGCGATCTCTTCCGGTCGGACAAGCTCAAGTATCCGGAGCTCGGCGTACCAGAGGCCCGTGCCCTCGACGAAATCATGGAGGCAGGCTGGTTGGATACCGATCCCCTGCTCAGCCTGGATGAACTGTTCAGATTGTTCACGCTTGGAGAACTGCGTCCGGCCATGGAACCGCTTTTAAAGGCGGCCGGAGAGCCCGCCAACCTGCCCAAAGGCCGGATGCGCGACGCCCTGCTTCTGCGATTTCCCGACCCTCTGATCGTCGCCGACTGGCTCGGTCAGCACGCCAGGCCGGTTGTCAGGCTCAAGACCATGGCGTTGTTTGACCGGGTGCGCCTGATGTTTTTTGGCAATCTTCGCCAGAGCTGGTCGGATTTTGTGCTGGTGGAACTGGGCCATCAGCAGTATGAGCCGGTCACTTTCACACCGGATTCCCGGGCCTTCCAGCAGCGTTCCGAGGTCGACCTGTATCTCGCAATGCACCAGTGCCGGGAATGGCTGGATCAGGGCGTACCCGCCCACGAGGTTTGGCAGGCGGTTCCGGCACCCTCGGATAACGCCTGGCTGACCAGCCGTCGCGACCGGCTGTTGCTGGAACTGGGCCGGCAGGCGGAGCGCCAGGGGGAGCGGGAGCTGGCTTTAGAGGCCTTCGCCAGCAGCGGCCATCGGGAAGCGCGGCTGAAACGGCTCCGGTTGCTGGAGCGGATGAAGCGTCACCGGGAAGCCTGGGCCATTGCCTCCGAGTGGCAGAACCAGGAACTGAGCGATGCAGAAGCCCAGGGTCTGACGCGGATTCTCAAGCGGCTTGCGAGCCGGCTAGGCGAGATACCGCCACCGCCTCCGGAGCAGCCGCTCATCCGGGAGATCACCCTGACCCTGCCGAAGCCCGAGGTCGGGTCGGTCGAATACGCCGTTCGGGACTACCTGTATCGGGACGAGGCGCCCGTGCTTTATGTGGAGAATACCCTGATCAACGGCCTGTTTGGCCTGCTCTGCTGGCAAACCATTTTCGAGCCGGTGCCGGGGGCCTTTTTCCATCCCTTCCATGTGGGCCCGGCGGACCTGACCCGGGAAGATTTCGTCAGCCGTCGGAAGGGATCGTTCGAGCAATGCTTTGCGCGGCTGGCGGATGGCAGTTATCGGGAGCGGATACTGGCGAATTACCGGGCCAAACAGGGCACCACCAATCCGTTCGTCATCTGGCCGGTCATCACCGAGGAACTGCTGAGCCTGGCGCTGGACTGTCTGCCACCGGCGGATCTGGAACGCCTGTTCCGTCGCCTGCTGTTGAATATCCGGGAGCATCGTAGCGGCTTTCCTGATCTGATCCGGTTTCTCCCCAATGCGGCTGAGCCTGACAAGCGTTATGAAATGATCGAAGTGAAGGGGCCGGGTGACCGTTTGCAGGACCACCAGATCCGTTGGCTCGAGTTCTTTGCGGTTGAAGGCATCCCCGCCAGTGTTTGTTACGTGCGATGGCAGGCGAGCGAGGCGATGGAATGACGGTGACAGTTGCCGTCCGGACTCTGTGCGAGTTTGCCGCGCGTAAGGGCGACCTGGACTTCCGCTATACCCCGGCACCCAGTGCCGAGGAGGGCATTGCTGGCCATCAGGCAATCCAGTCCCGGCGCGGCTACGGCTATAAAAGCGAGCATTTACTGACCGGTGAATGTATGGGGTTATTGCTTTCCGGCCGCGCCGATATCTATAACCCCCACCGAGGCCGGCTGGAAGAGATCAAAACCCATCGGGGCGACCTGTCCCGAATCCGTGAGCATCAGCGGGCACTCCATCGCGCTCAGCTGAGAGCCTACGGCGCGCTGTTGTGCCGGCAGGAAAACCGGAAAACCCTGGAGCTGGCACTGATCTATTACGACACTGGAAGAGACAAGGAAACGCCAGTGGTGGAGACCGCCAGTGCCAAAGAGCTCTGGCAGGAACTGGAAACCCTGTGTAGTCATTACAAGGCCTGGGCTGAGCAGGAAGAACATCACCGCGAGCAGCGCAATGTCCTGCTTTCAGGCCTTAGATTCCCCTTCCCCGCATTTCGCCCCCGGCAGCGCCAGCTGGCGGAGACGGTGTACAAAAACTCGGTAAAGTCCGGCACCCTTTTGCTGGAAGCCCCCACAGGCCTGGGCAAGACCCTCGGCACCCTGTTCCCGGCGTTGATGGCGATGCCAGCAGCCGGCCAGGACCGCCTGTTCTACCTCACCTGTCGCAATACCGCCCGTCAGCTGGCCATGGATGCGGTAGCCCGCCTGCGTTCGGCTCAAGCTGCCCAGCATTGGCCACTGCGAACATTGGAACTGGTCTCGAAAGACGACGCGTGCGAGCACCCGGACAAGGCCTGTCATGGCGATTCCTGCCCCCTGGCTAAAGGGTTTTTCGACCGGCTTCCTGACGCCCGGGCGGAAGCCGCCCAGAGCGAAGGCACGCTGGATCAGCACACTCTGGCGAAGATCGCCGCCGGTCACGATATTTGCCCCTACTTTCTGGCCCAGGAAATGGCCCGGTGGAGCGATGTGGTGATCGGGGATGTGAACCGGCTGTTCGATCAATCCGCCCTGCTCCACGGTTTGATTCGCCAGAACAGCTGGAAGGCCAGCGTGCTGGTGGATGAGGCCCATAACCTGGTGGACCGTGGCCGGGGTATGTATTCGGTTCGGCTGGATCAGCAGCGCTTACTGAGGATCAAAAAAACCGCACCGAAGCCGCTGAAATCCGCCATCGATCGCACCGCCCGCGCCTGGCAGAGCCTGATCCGGGATTACCAGGCTGATACAGAAAGCCCGGAGTTTCTGGAGACACTGCCGACGCAATTGCTGGGTGCCCTGCAGGCCATGGTCTCGAATCTGACCGATTACCTGGCCGATAATCCCCCGGATCTGGCCCTGCAGGAGCTGTTGTTTGAAAGCGTCGCCTTCATGAAGCTGGCGGACTCCTTTGGTGATCATTCCCTGTGTGAGTTCCAGCGCGCCGGTCGGGGGCGGGCCAGCCTGACCATCCAGAACCTCATTCCGGCGGATTTCCTGAGGGAAAGGTTCGAGGCGGCGCATTCGGTTCTGCTGTTTTCCGCCACCCTGAGCCCCGGTGTTTACTTCCGGGATTTGCTGGGGTTGCCCGAGGATTCCCGTTTTACCTCCTTGCCCAGCCCGTTCAGCGCCGACCAGCTGCAGGTGCAGTTCACGCCTGGTATCAGCACCCGCCAGGCTCACAGGGAGGCATCACTCAAACCGATTGCCGACCTGATCGCCCGCCAGTTCCGTGAGCGGCCCGGGCATTACCTGGCGTTTTTCAGCAGCTTCAAATACGCGAAGCAGGCCAGCGACGCGTTGGCGGAGCATGCGCCGGATATACCCCAGCGAGCTCAGCAACCGGGCATGTCGCCTCAGCATCGAGCAGACTTTCTGGCCGGTTTCCGGAACCCGGAGGGCAGTGTGGCGTTTGCGGTGTTGGGCGGGGTGTTCAGTGAAGGCATTGATCTGCCCGGCGATCAGTTGATCGGTGCCTTTGTGGCCACCCTGGGCTTGCCGCCGTTCGATGCCTGGCATGAAATCCTGAAGGGTCGCCTCGAAAAACGCTTCGGCGCCGGCTATGACTACACCTATCTGATTCCGGGGCTGCAGAAAGTGGCCCAGGCGGCGGGGCGGGTGATTCGCACCCCGGAAGACCGGGGGGTGATCTGGCTCATTGATGACCGGTTTCTGCAGCCGGCCATCAGCAGGTTTTTTCCGCGCTGGTGGTTTGCACAGGGCGACTCTGCCGATCCGCGGCCCGAGTCTTCAGAGACCGGTTAATCACTATGGTGTCTACAGGGCCTTCCTGTGCAATAGCCGACAGTGCCTGCTCAAGTGTCGCATTGGCGATGGCCTCATGATCCTGGGGCAGAGAGTTGACCGCCAGTGGAAGAAAGTCCAGCAGCCGGTCATCGCCGAAGGTCGCTATTTTCAGAGCCTTCGGAAGCGGGTCCGGCTGATCGAGCAGAACATCCAGAACCCCTTGAAGCAGTGTGAAAGAGGCTGTAACCAAGGCATCCGGCAAGCCATGGTCAGTCAGGATCCGACGCATCATTGCGGCACCGGAGGCGCGATCGTAGTGGAGGCCACTTTCTACCAGCGGGGCAATGCCGGCCTCATTTGCGGCCGCCATAAAACCTTCCCGGCGCTCCCGGGTCATGGCGATCTCCGGCACGGCATCCAGCCAGGCGATACTGCCGGTTTCTCCTTCCAGCACAGAACGGGTCAGGATCTCGGCTGCTGAGCGGTTGTCGCTGACTACACATCGAATCTGATCCGGAGACTGGGCGCGATCAACAGCAATCACCGGTAGACCTTCTTTTTGCAGTTGGGGATAAAAGGGGTCGTCCAGGGACAGAGCACTGGCAACAATCAGGGCGTCGCAGCGCCTTGCTTTCAGTGCTCGGGCCAGGGATTTTTCGGTCTCGGGGTCGTCATCAGAGCCGGCAATCAGGAGCTGATAGCCTCTCGCCCTCGCGCCCTGTTCAAGCAATTTGGCCAGGCGGGCATAACTGGTGTTCTCGAGATCTGGCAGAATAAATCCGAGGGTCCGGCTGGCCCCACCCCGTAGCGCTGCCGCCTGGGTATCTACCTGAAAGTTGTGCTTATGAGCCACCGTAAGCACTTTTTCGATGGTGTCCTGTTTGATGCGCCGTGCAGCCCCCTGACCATTAATGACATAGCTGGCCGTGGTTCTTGAAACGCCGGCAAGCCGGGCAAGTTCTGCAAGGGTCATGGACGACAGCTCCGATTAAAAGATTGCTTGATTTCTGATCATATCTGTTTCACCATCGATTTTAAGCATGCTGACACGATTCAGCAAACAAAAACTGATACGCAGTATCAAAACAAAAAGCGAGGCAACCTCATGCTGACGCTAACTGCCAATGACGTTCGATTGGGTGCCACTGCCTCTGACTGGCAGGACGCACTGCAACAGGCTGCTCGAGACCTTGAGCGCGCTGGCCGGACTTCCCCGGAATACCTGGCTGGAATGAACGCCCGTGAACAACAGTCTTCCACGGTATTGGGCAACGGCATCGCCATTCCCCACGGTACACCGGAAAGCCGGGATGCCGTCCTTGAAACCGGTGTTCGCATTCTTCAATTCCCCGAGGGGGTCACCTGGCACGATGGTGCACGGGTGCATGTACTGGTGGCCATCGCTGCACAGTCCGACGAGCACCTGGATATTCTCCGACATTTGACCCGGGTACTGGATAAGCCAGGACTGGCTGAGAAGCTGGGCCATGCTACGGATGCCGCGGAACTGGTTGCCTTGCTTTCCAAAGCTCCGGCCGTTGCCAAATGCGACAGCGAGACGCTCTGTCTCGGAATAGATGCCTCCACACCGAACGAACTGGCCTTGATTGCAGCTGCACGTCTGCAGAGTTTGCGGTGCGTCGACACGGATTTTCTGGCCAGCATTGTCGGCCAACCGCCGGTGGACCTTGGTCAGGGCTTCTGGCTGACCCACCACACTGTTGGCGCCAGGCGCCCGACCCTTTCATTGGCAACACCAAAGCGTGCAACTGCGGAGCTGCGTGGGGTGTTCTGTCTGGCCGGACCCGGTGATGAGTGCCATGACCTGCTGGAGCGCATCGATACTTTCCTGGCTGGTGATGAACCTATTCAGGGCCTGAGTGCTGAGGCTTTGTTGGCAAGGCTTTCCGGCGAGGCGGCCGATGCAGTGACGGCGAAAGTCACCCTGTTGAATACCCATGGCCTACACGCGCGACCCGCCAAGCAACTCGTCCAGGAGGCGCGTCGCCACAATGCCAGTATTCGGTTGCGCCTGTTGGAAGGCGAAGGTGCCGCAGTATCCGCTACCAGCCTGACTCGGGTGATCGGCCTGGGCGCCCGCAGGGGTCAGACGTTGCTGCTTTCGGCGACTGGGGATGACGCAAGCCAGGCCATTCAGTCTCTGACCAGCGCCATTGAAGGCGGCCTGGGTGAAAAAGTTTCTCCATTGCGGTCTGCGGGTCCGCAAACCAAGGTGCCTGAAGCCGAACAGGCTCCCGCACTGACGGATGATCAGCCGGTTAAAGCGGTTGCCGCATCTCCCGGACTGGCCCTGGCACCGGCTTTCGTCATGCGACAGCCGACCCTTGACTATCCGCAATTTGCAGAAGATAGCGAACAACAGATCCAGCGCCTCAACCAGGCCGTCGATAGTGCTGACGGTCAGCTTCGAACCCTGATCCGTCAGGCGGAAGGCGGCGAAGCCGCGCCTATTCTCTCGGTACACGTGGAAATGCTTCAGGACGAAGATCTCTACCAGGCTACGTTGGAAGCGATCAACGAAGGGGCGTCCGCCGAAGCAGCCTGGTGGAAAGCCATAGATACTGCGGCCCGGGCCCAGGAGGCGTTGGCCGATCGTTTGCTGGCGGAACGCGCCGCGGATCTGCGGGATGTTGGACGCCGGGTCCTGTCCAACCTCTGTGGCGTGGCCATGCCGACGCCGCCGGACACTCCTTATATCCTGGTGGCTGACGATCTCGGGCCATCGGATGTGGCTCGGCTGGATACCACCAGGGTGCGTGGCCTGGTCACAGCCCGCGGGGGAGCGACGTCCCACAGTGCAATTTTGGCCCGAGCCCTGGGGCTGCCTGCGGTCGTAGGTGCCGGTGAGCGAATACTGACAATCCTGAATGGCTCCGATCTGGTGGTGGATGGCGAACGGGGTTGCCTGGTGCCGAACCCCGGGGCCGAACGCTGCGAGAAGATCCGTCGCCGTCTGCAACAACTGGACGCGTTGCAGGCCGAAGCTCATGAGAACCGCAATCAACCTGCTACCACCGTAGATGGCCATACCATCGAAGTGTGCGCCAATCTCGGCAACACCGCCCACACCCCGGATGCCGTGGAAAGGGGCGCCGACGGTGTTGGCCTGCTTCGTACCGAGTTCATTTTCATGGCCCATCCGGAAGCGCCGGATCTGGCCACCCAGGTCAGTGAATACCAACACGCGTTCGATGCCCTGAACGGCCTGCCCCTGGTGGCTCGTACTCTGGACGTGGGCGGCGACAAGCCCCTGGATTACTGGCCGTTGCCCCAGGAAGACAACCCGTTTCTGGGCATGCGTGGTATCCGGCTGTCACTGACCCGCCCGGACATCCTGGAAACCCAGGTGCGGGCGCTGCTGACTGCCGCCGGCGACCGGCCCCTGCGCATCATGTTCCCCATGGTCAAGGATGTGGAAGAGTTCCGGGCTGCCAGGGCAATTGTCTCTCAGGTGCAGGCGGAGGTGGCCGCCAGTGATGTTCAGGTTGGCGTGATGATAGAAGTGCCCTCCTGCGCGTTGCTGGCTTCGACCCTGGCGCCCCAGGTGGACTTCTTCTCGGTTGGCACCAATGACCTGACCCAGTACACCCTGGCCATCGACCGTGGCCACGGGCAGCTTTCGGCTGAATCAGATGGTCTGCACCCGTCAGTATTGCGGCTGATCCGAATGACAGTTGAGGCGGCCCATGCCCACGACCGTTGGGTCGGGGTGTGTGGGGAGCTGGCCTCAGATCCCCAGGCGATTCCGGTTCTGGTCGGGCTGGATGTCGACGAACTGTCTGTGACCAGTCGTCGGGTGCCCCTGGTTAAGGCCTGTATTCGCGGTCTGAACCTTGAAAACGCCCGACAACAGGCTGAAAAGGCGCTGTCTCTGGCAACGGCGTCCGAGGTACGTGATGCCCTGGAGGCCTGGTGATGGCCCGTATCCTGACAATCACCCTGAATCCTGCTCTAGATCTGAGTGTTGAGACGGCGCCCCTCACTCTCGGAGAGGTAAATCGAACAGGTCATACCCTGATGGAGCCGGCCGGAAAAGGCATCAATGTGGCTCGGGTGCTTGCGCGTCTGGGCCATTCGGTCACCGTTGCAGGCCTGTTGGGCGACGCCAATGCCGCGCCCTTTGAACGTCTGTTTGAGGCAGAGGGCCTGCAGGACAGTTTTGTACGCGTTCCCGGCCAGAACCGAATCAACATCAAGATTGCTGAGGCTGGCGGCCGGGTAACCGATCTGAATGGCCCCGGTTTCCGGGTCCCGGAAGACGCAGTTCAGCGCCTTCAACTCCGCCTTAAATCCCTGCTGCCGGAATGCGACGCGGTGGTCATCGGAGGCAGTTTGCCAGATGGCTTTCCGCCTTCTGGATTGGCAAACCTTGTCGAGCAAGCTTCCCAAGCAGACAAACCGGTATGGCTGGATACCAGTGGCGAGGGTCTCAAGGCCGGCATCAAAGCTGGCCCCTTTGCCATCAAACCCAACACGGATGAGCTGTCTGACTGGGCCGGCACACCCCTGAAGGATTTGGCCTCAGTGGCAGCTACGGTTGACGGCATCCGTGCCGGCGGCGTGTCCCACGTGGTGGTATCCATGGGCGCGGATGGCGTGTTCTGGTCGTCAACGGCCGGCACCTTGAGATCGCAGGTACCTCCGGTCTCGGTGGTCAGCACCGTGTGCGCCGGCGATACGCTGCTGGCGGGCATGCTTCACGGTGTGCTTCTGGGCCAGCCCGACGAGGCAATATTGAAGTTTGCCACCGCTTTGTCTGCCGAATGCGTGCAACACATTGGCGTCGGAGACCCCGAGGCCCCGGACTTTCCCTCCCTTCTCCAACAAACCCGGGTGCAGCCGTGGCCCGCGGAAAACAACACCGGAGAGATACGGTTATGAATCTGATCATTGTGACTGCCTGCCCCCAGGGCGTGGCGACTCGTTTTCTGGCTGCCCGGGCCCTTGAGCGTGCGGCGAACCGGCGCGGCTGGTCTGTTACCACTGATACTCGAGGCCCGGATGGTAAAGCCGACAACAAGCCCAGCGAAGAGGCTATCCGACAGGCCGATCTTGTTATTGCCGCGGTCGGTGTCCCGGTAGATCTGGACGCCTATGCAGGCAAGCGGCTGCTGCAGATTCCGGTCACCGCGGCCCTGCCAGACCCGGACGCCATCCTCACCCGGGCGCAGGCGGAGGCCACACCCTGGGACCCGGCAATGGCCAGTCAGGAATCTATCGCAACCAGTCCCGGTGTCGGCAGTGGCTCTGCCGGTAAGCGGATCGTTGCCGTTACTGCCTGTCCCACTGGCGTCGCCCATACCTTTATGGCGGCGGAGGCACTGACCGCTGCCGCGGAATCCGCGGGCCACAAGATCCGGGTGGAAACCCAGGGCTCAGTTGGCGCGCAGGATCCTCTAACTGCCGAAGAAATTGCTGCTGCCGACGTGGTGATCCTGGCCTGTGACATCGAGGTGGACCCAGGACGCTTTGCCGGCAAGCGGGTATGGCGGACCTCGACCGGTGCGGCCCTGAAAAAATCAGCCGATACCGTCCGTGATGCACTGGCCGAGGCCGTGGTTTTTGAAGGCGGCCAGCAGAAAGCTACCAGTGGTGCCGGAGGCGGCGAAAAGCGAGGGCCCTACAAGCACCTGCTCACCGGCGTGTCCTTCATGTTGCCCATGGTGGTTGCTGGCGGTTTGCTGATCGCACTGTCCTTCGTGTTCGGGATTGAAGCGTTTCAGGAGGAAGGCACGCTGGCCGCTGCCCTGATGCAGATTGGTGGCGGCACGGCGTTCAAGCTGATGATTCCATTACTGGCTGGTTACATCGCCTGGTCGATTGCCGACCGTCCCGGTCTGGCCCCGGGCATGATCGGTGGGTTTCTGGCGGGTGAGTTAGGAGCTGGGTTCCTCGGCGGTATTGTGGCGGGTTTCCTGGCCGGCTATGTCGCGCGCTTTATCAGCCAGAAACTGCCGATGCCGGAGAGCATCGAATCGCTGAAGCCAATCCTCATAATTCCCTTGCTGGCCAGTCTGGTGACGGGCCTGGGGATGATCTATGTGATCGGAGAGCCCATGGCCGCCATCATGGGCGCCCTGACCGGTTTCCTCGAGAGTATGGGAACGACCAATGCGATCCTGCTTGGTGGCATTCTGGGCGCCATGATGTGCTTTGACCTGGGAGGGCCTGTCAACAAGGCGGCCTATACCTTCGGCGTGGGTCTGCTGTCTGAGGGCAGCGGCGGCTCGGCACCCATGGCGGCCATCATGGCGGCAGGAATGGTACCGGCCATCGGCATGGGTGTGGCGTCGTTCATCGCCCGGCGTAAGTTTGCAGAGGCGGAACGCCAGGCCGGACGGGCATCATTTGTCTTGGGATTGTGCTTCATCTCGGAAGGTGCAATACCGTTTATGGCAAAGGATCCGTTGCGGGTTATCCCGGTGTGTATGATCGGTGGCGCAATTACCGGTGCCCTGTCGATGCTGTTCACCGTCAAGCTGATGGCACCCCACGGCGGGCTGTTTGTGCTTGCCATTCCGAATGCGGTTAGTACCGTATTGCCCTATCTGATTGCGATTACCGTGGGATCACTGGTGATCGGTTTCGGTTACGCGTTGCTGAAAACCGGCAAGGCGGAAGTGGCGACAGCGGTAAGCTGAAAATGTAAAAATTGCGGCCCTCGTCTGAGGGCCGCAATTAATCAACCGAATACAAAGAACGCCAGCTTGTTACCGTCCGGGTCTTTCACATAGGCGCCGTAGAACTGGTCCGGAATTCGCTGCCCGGGCTCGCCGTCGCAGGTGGCACCAAGTTCGATCGCTTTCTTGTACATGGCATCCACACCCTCTTTGGAACCCGCAGGAAGGGCGACCATATTGCCGTTGCCGGGATGGTTGGGCTCTTCGTTGAAGGGAACGCAAACGGCGATCATGGGCTCGCTCATGCGCTTGCCGATAAAGGCGATACGGCCCATGTCCAGAAGCAGCTTGGCCCCCTGGTCGCTCAACAATTCGGCATAGAATGCCTTTGCTCTTTCCATATCACTGACGCCAAGGGTGACGTATCCGATCATGCTTTTTCTCCATTCGGGTTGTTGTCGAACGCCAGAATACGCTGTTTTTTGGCTGTCAGCTCTTTTCAGCGCCGATTTCGCTGACGACGACCTGATTTCTGCCTGCCCGTTTTGCCTGGTAAAGCAACTGGTCGCATGCGGACAGCAGATCCCGCACACCGTTTATGCTTTGGTCCCAGCATACGACCCCGGCACTCAAGGTAACGTTGAAGGGAGTGTCATCTTCACTGAGAAAACTCTCTGTCTCCATACCGATACGCAGGGACTCGGCAACTTGGCGAGCATCACCTAAGGTGGTGTGAGGCATCAGAACGATAAACTCTTCGCCTCCCGTGCGCGCAACAATGTCGGTTTTGCGAGTCCGCGTTTCGATCAGATTGGCCACCGTGCGCAATACCTTATCGCCGGTGAGATGGCCCCAGGAATCGTTGACGCTTTTGAAGAAATCGATGTCCAGGGAAAGCAATGAGAACGGATGGTTATAGCGGGCGGATTGGTCAGCCAGTTCCTCGAGTTTTCTGAGCAGGTATCTCCGGTTATAGAGCCCTGTCAGTTCATCGGTAATCGTGAGGGCCTCCAGCTGGAATTCCAGGCGCTTCTGGTCGTCGATATCCGTAATAACGCCATGCCAGGTAGTACTACCGTCGGGATTTCGCTCTGGCTGGGAAACCCCTCGCAACCATTGGGTCTGGCCATCTTTGATGATGCGGTATTCACAAACCCATTCGCTTAGCGTCTTGCGGGAGAGTTCGATAGTCTCGTGAACTTTTGCGACATCCTCTGGGTGAATGGTTTCGAACATCCGTTCCGGGTTGGTCTGGGTTTCCGCGGCCGTTACGCCATAGAAATCCTTGGCCTTGCGGCTCATATAGGGGAAGTGAAAACTGCCATCTTTATTGAGAGTAAAGGTATATATGACCCCGGGGAGAGATTCGGCAAGCTGCTGCAGCTGGTGCTGGGAAACTTTCTCTTCCGTGACATCAAGATGCGTACCCATCAGCCAACGGCTTTCTGCCGTCTGGTCATTGTTGAACAGGGTTCCGCGGGTGTGGATGTAACGCCAGTCACCGTCCTTGTGAAGCATGCGAACCACGCACTCGAACTTGGTGGCCTCCCGGTTAAGGTAAGCATTGAGAGCCTCGTGCGCTGATTCGACATCGCTGGGATGACTGAGGCGCTCCCACGTCTCGAAGGATAGAGGTTCAAGCTCTTCCAGGGTATAGCCGAGCATACTGGCCCAGCGTTCGTTGAAGATAATTTCGCCGGTGTCCAGATTGTATTCCCAGGTACCCGCGCCAGTACCATCGAGAATGGCATTGAGCCTTGTTTCTGCAGACAGATGCATGTGATCCCTCACACGAAGGCCGCGATTTCGCGGCTAGTTCTGGCCCGAACGATAACGGGCCCAAGTGAAAGTGTTGGCCCATTCGAGCGCTTCTGCAAGTGGAAGCGGTGGGCTGTAACGATAACCCTGGCCAACATCGCAGCCAAGAGACAGTAGACGCTCCTCCTGTTCGGCCGTTTCTACCCCTTCTGCCACAGTACGCCTCTGAAAACTCTGGGACAGGCGCAAAATCGCTTCTACGATCATCGAGTTATCCTGGTTCCCGATCAGATCTCCCACGAAGGTTCGATCTATTTTCACTTCCTGGGCCGGCAAGGTCCGGAAATAGTTCAATGATGAGTAACCGGTGCCGAAATCGTCCAGGGAAATGCCCAGTCCGGCATTGCGGCAAACACTGAGGTTTTTCATGACCGTGGTGGTGTCGTCCAGGGCAGTGGTTTCAAGGATTTCTATGATCAGCCGGTCCCGCACCTCGTGAGGGCATTCGTTCATGGTGCCGGTGATGTCATCCGGGAAGTGTTCGCTCAGGAAGTGGGAGGGGCTCAGGTTGATGCTGACGGTATACGGCAACCCCAGGTTCATGAATTCGCAGATCACGCCGACTGCGCTTTCCATCACGAACAGGCCAACCTGTCTGGCGTATTCGGTGAATTCAAGGTGCTCCAGGAATCGGGCCGGCGACAGAAGCCCCTCCTCCGGGTGGTTCCAACGGATCAGTGCCTCAAAACCCTCTACCGATCCGGTGCGGTAGTTGATCTTGGGTTGGTAGTAGAGCTCGAACTGCTTTTTCGCCAGTGCCTCGTCAACCTGCTCGAGAACGCGGACACGCTCTTTCCGGGTATAGTGGGAGGCGAGGTCAAACAGGCTGTAGCTGTCTTTGCCCGCATCTTTTGCCGCATACATCGCTTGGTCGGCATGCCGGAGCAGTGTATCCGGATCCTCGGCGTCGTCAGGATAAACGGTCACACCCATGCTGGCCGACAGTTTCATGACAGAATTCTGGTAACTGATCGGGCGGCGTACAACTTCCAGAATGCGGTTGTAGACCGTCGAATCCTCCACATCCCGGAGTATGGCGACAAATTCGTCTCCCCCGAGACGACCGATGGCGTCATGTTGCCTCACAGTTGCTTTCAGGCGTTCGGAGATGATTTTCAGGACTGCATCACCAACTGCGTGGCCATGTTGGTCGTTGATGCCTTTGAAGCCATCCAGATCGATAAAACAGAGGGCAACTGTGCCTTCTCGCAGGTTCGCCTCGTGCAGCTCCTGGGTGAAAATCTCAGTGAGTTTCCGGCGGTTGGGCAAATCGGTGAGGGCATCGTAGTTCGCCGCTTTTTCAAGGCGTTTCTGGTGTTGCTGCTTCTCATGGTGCAACCTTTTGCGCTCGATCAGGTTGCCGAGGGTTTGCAGCAAAGGCTCGAGCTCTTCGGCCAGTTTTACTTTGTATCCGCCGAGACGGTTCGCCAGCCCCACCAGTCCAACTTGTTGATCTCCGGAAAACACCGGAATACCGATATAGGCATCAATATCTGGGTGCCCCTGAGGGAGCCCGCCGCGGCGAGGGTCGGTCGCGACATCGCTGGAAATGACCACCTCCCCCGAGGTCATGGGAAGTGCAATCAGGGTGTCCAGGCGATCGAACACAAGCCCCCGTCGTTCGACCTGTTGATACAACGCCTGGGTTTTGGGGTTCCAGGCAATATTGGTGATCGCTCCGATTTTCAGATAAGGGGCGCCATTCTCTTTTGATAGGGTTTCGCCAATAAACCCGAACTGGCTGCCGGTGAGCGACAGGAGATCGTTGAGCATCTGCTCGAAGGCCGCATTCTGGTTGTCACTGGTCAGAAAGACATTCAAAGCTCGCTGGATCGATCGGTTCAGGTGAGACACTTCCACGAATTCATGGTTCTCGATCGACAGGTACGTTCGCTCGAGCTCGTCCTCGATCATCGTGGCAAGGTTTCGGAGGATGTCCAGATCCAGTTCCCCGAAATCACGGGGCTGATCGTCGATGATGCAAATGGTGCCAATTTTGAAACCGGTCGGCTCACGTACTGGCATGCCGGCATAGAAGCGGATGTTGGGATGTCCGGTAACCAGTGGGTTCTGTGAAAAGCGAGGGTCCTTTGTAGCGTCGCAGACGATAAACGCCTTGTCCTGCTGAATGGCATAATCACAGAAAGCAACAGGGCGGGGGGTCTCGCTGACATCAAGGCCCTGACGCGACTTGAACCATTGACGGTTGGCATCAAGCACCGAAAAAAGCGCCGTTTTTACACCATAGTACTGGCGGGCAATCCGGGTAAGCCTTTCAAAACGGTCTTCCGGGGGCGTATCGAGAATGCCCAAACGCTCAAGGGCGGTGAGCCGTCGTTTTTCCAGGGTACTGCTATCCATGGTCGTGACTCACTTTGCTAGGCCAGGTGGTTATTTTTTGAACAAAGTTCGGCGGCGTCCATCCTCCTGTCACTTGAAACGTACGACCAGCTCGTGCAAATCGTTCGCAATCTGCTCAATGTTTTTAACGCACTCGGTGGACTCTTCACCTTTGGACAGGTTGTTGGATGCCAGATCCGAGATTTTCTCCACTTGCTCGTTGATCTGATCCGACACCTGGGCCTGCTCCTCCACGGCAGCTGCCATCTGCATTGCCATTTCGGCAATGTTGGAGACGGATTCAGCAATGTCATTAAGGGTGCTCTCGGCCGAAAGCATTTTTTCCATGCCCTCGTCTGCCGAAAGCTTGCCCTCGTCGGCTTTCTGGTTGGCCTCCTCGGAGCGGGCAATCAGTTCGCTGACAATGCCATGGATTTCACTCGTTGAATTGCGGGTCCGGGATGCCAGGCCCCTTACCTCTTCGGCCACAACGGCGAATCCGCGTCCATGCTCGCCGGCCCTCGCCGCTTCAATGGCGGCATTCAGGGCCAGCAGGTTGGTCTGCTCTGCAATCTCTTCGATAATTTTTGCGGCTGAGGCTATCTGCTGAGTCTGCTGAGCCAACTCGCCAACGGAAGCGCTAATGCCATGAACGGAACCTTTGAGAGATTCAATGGCTTCCCGGGTCCCGCGCACAACGGAACGCCCCTCATTGGCAAACTCTTTTGCGCCATCCGCCCGCTCTGCCGTGGACTGGACGTTCGAGGAGACCTCCGCAATGGTATGGGACATCTCGTGTACGGCTGCCGCAACCTGTTCGGTTTCGGCCTGCTGCTGTTTGAGTGCCTCCTGAGCTTCGAAGCTGACTTCGCGACCTTTCACAGAATACAGTCGCATCTCATCGGCGGAGTCTTCAAGCCGGGTGAGTACCGCATCAAGGTGAGCTTGTTGGGCCTTTACTGCAACCTTGATACGCCCAAGTGGCAAATCGTCATCAGTGTAGCTTCTTGCGGCCAGATCATCTGTGAAGCTGTGTGCCAGTAGCCTGGTGACCGAGCCCATCAGCTGTTTTCGGGCCAGATGCATCCAGCCGGCATAGGCAATCACGCCCCCAGCCAGCACAAGCTCGGACAACATTTTCTGATCGGCAAGAAACAGTGCCCCTGTGACAATGAAAACAAGCGCCAAAAAGATGGTGGGGGGTTGGACGCGGCGCCAGAAAGGGGTTCCTGTTCTGCCCGCCCTCAGGGCTGCGTATAGCTTTTCTGCGCGCTCGACGTCCTTCCTGTCGGGACAGGATCTCACGGACTCGTAGCCGACTACCTTGCCGTTTTCGGTGACCGGGGTAACGTAGGCACTGACCCAGTAGAAATCGCCGTTCTTGCAACGGTTCTTTACCAGGCCCATCCAGGGCTGTCCGGCCTTAAGGTGTGCCCACATGTTCTCATAGGCGGCGGGTGGCATATCGGGATGCCGGACAATGTTGTGAGGCTGGCCAATCAGCTCGTCCCGGCTGAAACCACTTATCTCCACAAAGGCCGAATTACAGTGCCTAATCTTACCTTTGAGATCTGTGGAGGAAATAAGTTTCTGATTGGGTGAGAAGGTTTTTTCGTTGTCCGTAACCGGTAGGTTTCTGCGCATTATCAACCCTGACATTAGCGTAAAAGACTTATTACTAAGTCAGGGTAGGACAAATATTGCAATAACTCTATCGGTGGGAACGGTGAAGGGCCTCAGGAATTTCCCTAATGACAACGCCCGAGGCGCTACCCGCCAACGCGACACATGGCGCTGGCGGGCCGTTTGTTCGTGGGGCAGCCTCCATTGGTAAGCCTCTCCCAGGGGTTAACGCTTTGCGGGCCGGGCCAGCCACTCATGCCCCTTCAACATCCCGTGCCAATACAGCGTTGGCAGCTGCTTGGCCTTCAACCACCAGGCGGCCCGGGTGGCCTTGGTGCCATCGTTGATCCATTTCGGGAAGCTGGGCTGCAGTACTCCGCCATATCCGAACTCCGCCAGTACAATTTTGCCGTTTTCCACCGTCAGCGGGCAGGAGCCGTAGCCCAGATACGCGGCCTCAAGCGGCTGGTTTCGGAGCGTGGCCACCAGGTTCTCAGCCACCACTGGCGCCTGTTTACGCACTGCAGCGGCGGTTTTGGCGTTGCCGGTTCGGCTAACGTCCCCAAGCCCAAAGACATTGGTGTAGGTTTTATGGCGTAGGGTATCGTCCTCAAGATCCAGCCAGCCGCCTTCGTTGGCCAGGGCAGATTCACGAATCAGCTTTGGTGCCCGCTGGGGTGGGACGGCGTGCAGCATGTCAAAGCTGATCTCGCGCTCCTGGCTGTTGCCCTCGCTGTCGGTTGAGCGGAATACCGCTGTCTGTGCGGGCCCGTTTACGGCAACCAGTGTGCTCTGGAAATTCAGGTTGATGCCGTATTTTTCGATATAGGCTTCCAGGGCCGGGACGTAATCGGCCACACCGAACAGAACGGCGCCGGCGTTATGGAACTGGATATCCAGATTGTTCAGCACGCCGTGTTTGAGCCAGTAATCGGCAGACAGGTACATGGCTTTCTGAGGGGCGCCGGCACATTTGATCGGCATTGGCGGTTGGCTGAAAAGAGCCCTGCCTTTCTTGAGCTTCTGCACCATGTCCCAGGTGTAGCTGGCCATGCCTTCCCGGTAATTGGATGTGACCCCATTGGAGCCCAGCGCTTCCTCAAGACCGTCGATGCCGCCCCAGTTCAGCTCCAGCCCGGGAGCGAGCACCAGGGCTTTGTATTCCAAGGAGGAACCGTCACCCAGAGCAATCTGGTTGTTGTCCTGGTCGATGGCGGTTACCGGTTGCTGGTACCAGGATACGAATTTTGGCATCACTTCTGACATGGGCTTGGAGGTGACTTCTGGCCGGAAAACCCCACCACCCACCATGGTCCAGCCGGGCTGGTAGTGGTGCCGGGTAGCCGGCTCGATAAGGGCGATGTCGATATTGCCATCCCGTTTGTGGATGCTTGATGCCACCGATATACCGGCCGCTCCGCCGCCCACGATTACGACGGTATGGGTTTTGACGCTGCCGGTGGTGGTTGTGTTGCTGGTCATGCCTCGAACCTCTTGTCTTTGTTTGCTGTGCGCGAGTGAGCTTGAGATATATTAAAGCCTACCAAACTTAATGTTCTATCGTTAGCATAAATGGAAATATACAAGGTTGGCCAGCTTCGTCACAGGCATAGCGTCGAAAGTGACTTTGTCACTGAAGGCTCGATTTTGCCCAGGTACATTGGTTTCAAAGTTTTTCGATCAACCCAAAAAGGAGCTTTTCCCATGATCAAGTCAATCAAAGCCATCGCCGCGGCTGCGGTTATTGCAGCCGTACCTTTCAGCGCTTATGCCGACAGTCATAAAGGGGGTGTTGAAGAAGTGCTGGTGATCCTGTCCAGCGATTCGCTGCAGACACAGGGCATGGCGATGGTGCTTTCGAACACCATGGCCCAGCAGGGCGCCAAGGTAAACGTGCTGCTGTGCGACAAAGCCGGTGACCTGGCACTTAAGTCCTACGAAGCGCCCGCGCTCAAACCCAAAGATGTGACTCCGGGGCAGATGCTGCGCGGTCTGTTGAAAAACGGTGGTGAGGCGAAGGTCTGTGCGCTGTATCTTCCGAACAGCGACTACGGCGAGGACGATCTGATTGACGGCGTGGGCGTTGCCATGCCGCCGGAAATGGCCGGCCAGATGCTCAACCCGAAGATGCGTACGTTCACTTTCTGAGTTTGCAAGCCCGGTGTCCAGTGACCCGGGCGTTTATATCTGACTCAAGGACGATAGATCTTATCGGCGTTCAGCGTCATGGACCATGGCAGGCCGTCATTCTGCCAGCCATTTACAATTCTCATGCCTTTCTTCTTGCCTTCTTTGGCGCCACTTCCCTGGAAGCCGTGGTCAATGTACTTCACATTGGTGAAACCGCGCTCCAGCAGGTATTCGGCGCTCGGCTTGCCGCGACTGGACCCGGAACGGCACATGGTGATGACCAGGTCATCCCTGGTAAGGCCTTTTTCCTTCAGGGCCTTTTCTACCTGTGAAGCGAACTCCGGATTGGTGTTCATGGCAAACCGACCCTTGTCCTCAAGGAAAGTCGAGCGATCGGCGAGTTTGAACGGGATATTCTTGTCGACCACATCGGTGAAGCCGATAAACATGATTTCAACCGGATCCCGGACATCCACAAACAGGAGTTGGTCTCCCTGCTCCTGAACCATGTCATAGGTTTGCTGTGGGGTGAGGGAAAGTGCCTCTTCCGCCTGGGCGCTGAAGGCAATGGCGATAGTGGCGAGCAGGGCTGTCAGTATATGCTTCATGATGGTTTCCTCCTGCATTGGGGAGGCCCGCCGAACGACGGGCCCCTTATCTATCCGCGAGTCGGATTAAAGCTTGGTGGTGCGGAGATACGGACGGATTTCATTCCAGCCCTGCGGGAACAGACCCTTGGCTTCCTCGTTGGAAATGGAGGGCGGAATGATCACGTCGTCTCCTTTGCGCCAGTCGGCCGGCAGGGCAACCTTGTTGGTATCACCGGTTTGCAGGGCATCGATGACCCGGAGGATCTCGTCGAAGTTACGGCCGACCGCCATCGGGTAGGTCATGGTCAGACGAATCTTCTTGTTCGGGTCGATGATGAACACGCTGCGCACGGCTGCGGTTTCGCTCTCACCGGCGTGGATCATTTCGTACAGCTCGGCCACTTTGTGGTCAGCGTCGGCAACGATCGGGAACTGAAGGTCGCAGTTCTGGGTGTCGTTGACGTCTTCAATCCACTTTACGTGCTCTTCCACGGTATCGGTGGAAAGACCCAGGGGCTTCACGTTGCGGGCCTCGAATTCTTTCGCCAGCTGCGCGGTGCGGCCCATTTCAGTGGTGCACACCGGCGTGAAGTCGGCCGGGTGGCTGAAGAAGAATACCCAGGAATCACCTGCCCAGTCGTGGAAGTTGATCTGGCCGGCGGTGCTGTCGATGGTGAAGTTCGGGGCGGTAGAGCCAAGCAATAAACTCATGATGAATCTCCTGTCGGGTTTTGCTGGTGGAGGCGGGTCGCCTCTTGATGTCGGAATAACAATAACCCGTCAGGAGGCTCTTAGCCAATAAAGTTATATCTATAGAACAAATAGGCTTAACGAATTGAGGACGGGCCTTTCTCAGTAGATCGCTCTACCGTGACGTTTCTTCTCTGTCCTGATAAAGCGATTACTCTGTGGCATGCTTCAGATTGTGCCCATAGTCGCAGGCCCCTTTGAAAATGATCGAAAGCCGAACTTTCGCCCCTCTCGCACTCCTACTGCTCACAGGTCTGCTGGCAGGTTGTGCGTTGCCATCCCTGAAAGACCGCTCACAGTCTGTTGCATTCGTTCAGGCGCAGACGGCAGATACGCGCCTTGGCAGCGCAGTTGGCAGAGAGATTGAAACCCACCCCGATCTCAGTGGTATTACAACGCTGGAGCATCCACTGGACGCTTTCGTTGCCCGCGCTTTGCTCGCAGAGGCCAGCGAGAGATCCCTGGATGTCCAGTACTACATCTGGCGGGACGATATTACCGGCAAGCTGCTTCTGTACTCGCTATATCGCGCGGCCGAACGTGGCGTTCGGGTTCGGTTGCTCCTGGATGACAACGGCATCGCCGGCCTGGACGATCTCCTGGCGGCGTTAAATCATCACGACAACGTCGAGGTTCGGCTGTTCAATCCGTTTGTGATCCGTAGTTCCCGGACTTTGGGTTTTCTGACGGACTTTGGTCGCCTGAACCGCCGGATGCACAACAAGTCATTCACGGCTGACAACCAGGCCACCATCATTGGCGGCCGCAACATTGCCGATGAGTATTTCGGTGTAGGTGACGGTGCCCTTTTCGCGGATCTGGACGTTCTGGCGATCGGGCCTGTCGTGGATCGTGTTTCCAGGGATTTTGATCGCTACTGGGCGAGTCAGTCCGCGTATCCGGCGGATCGGTTGCTATCAGGGGCCGATGAGGAGGATCTGGATGCTATGGCAGCCGATCTTGCTTCCGTTCAACAGGATGCTGAAGCCCGGCGCTTCGTGGCTGCTTTGCAGAATTCAGAGTTTCTCAGGGAATTGCTGGACCGGGAGGTCTCTTTTGTCTGGGCGCCGGTAGAAATGGTGAGCGATGATCCTGCCAAGGCCCAGGGGCTCGAAGGAGAGCAGGGTCTATTGAGCCAACAGTTGGCTCTGGCGTTGGGTGAACCTGAAAAGACAGTGACCCTGGTTTCGCCCTACTTCGTCCCCGGTAATCGTGGCGTCGAGCTGTTTCGCGAGCTTGAAAGCGCCGGTGTGCAGGTACGGATTCTCACCAACTCCCTGGAAGCCAACGACGTCGCCCTGGTGCATTCAGGCTATGCGAAATATCGGGAGGCCTTATTAAAGGCGGGTGTGGAGTTGTTCGAGCTGCGCAAATTCAGATCAGAAGGTAAAGACACCAAGTCGAGCCCTGGCGGCATTGCCGGAAGCTCGGCCGCCAGCCTTCACGCCAAAACCTTCGCCGTAGATGGTCAGTCGCTTTTCGTTGGTTCCTTCAATTTCGACCCCCGTTCAGCGAATCTGAACACCGAGCTGGGTTTTCTGATCAAGAGCCCGGAGCTGGCGACCGCACTTGAATCCGCCTTTCCCGAGAAAGTCAGACTTGCGGCTTATGAGGTTATGCTGGATGAAGACGGCAATCTCCGATGGCTGGAGTTCACGGGTGCAGAAACGATCGAGCACTACCATGAGCCGAATACCGGCCCTTTCAAACGGGCATTGGTGTATCTGTTCTCTCTGTTGCCTGTGGAGCCGCTGCTGTAATCCTGCATGCCCGGTTACTCTCACGAATCTATCAGCGAATCCTTGAGTCCTCGTTGCTCACGTACTCTTGTGACGACACGGTGTTCTGCATAGTGAGTAACAAGTCGTTGCAGCTTTTCCATTCGCAGCGGCTTGGTGCAGTAGTCATCCATGCCAGCCTCAAGACACTGGAGTCGATAGCTTTCACTGGCGTTGGCGGTAACCGCGATAATGGGTGTGTCCAGGTTGGCGGCGGCTTTCAGTCGGATCTCACGCGTGGCCTCAATGCCGTCCATGACTGGCATCTGGCAATCCATGATAATCATATCCCACGGTTCGTTCATGGCGGCTCGTACAGCTTCCAGGCCGTTTTGGACCCCCTCTGAAATCACCCCTATTTTCTCAAGCTGTTTACGAAGAATCATCCGGTTACCGGCGTCGTCTTCCACTACGAGAACCCTGGGCACCTGAATCACGTCGCCAAGGCTCAACTGGTCAGGATCGTGGTGCTCTGACTGGTGAACATCGCCGTAGGGTACTGTGACTTCCAGCGTTGTGCCGTGATCCGATGTTTCAAGAACTCTCATCTGGCCGCCAAGGGCATTGGCCAGAGAACTGGCAAGGGGTAACCCCAGACCCACACCGCCGTAACGCCGAGTGAGGCCAGCTTCTCCCTGGCTGAAGGCCTGGAATACTTTCTCCCTCTGTGCATCCGGGATACCAGGCCCAGTGTCTGATACCAGAATCCGCAAAACGGAATCGTCTGTCAGTCTGCTCCCTCGAACCAGCACCTCGCCCCCTGCAGGTGTGAACTTCACGGCATTATCGATGAGCTGGTACAGGACTTTTTCAAGCATCAAACCATCCATGAAGACCTTCCCAGGTACTGAGTCTTCCATGCCGAAGGCGAGGGAAACCGGTTTGGCCCTTGCGGCTTCCCGGAACTCGTATTCGAGCAGGTCGAACAGGGACTGAGGCTCGAACACCTGGGGCGAGCTGAGCAGGTTCTCGTCCTGGGCATCAACGAAATCCAGAATGCCGCCGACCTGTCGGGTCATCCGCAGGTTGGCGTACTCGATGAGACGGAACGCATCGTTCTGCTCCCGGTTCAGCGGTGCCTCCCGAAGCATATCCAGCTGGCCCTGGATGGTGTGCAGGGGCGTGCGCAGTTCATGGCTGACCGCATTCAGGAAGTCATCCTTGATACGGTTACTGCGTTCTAAAGCCTCACGGGCTTTTTCGCTGACTTCGATCTGCTGGGCCTGCAGGGTGTCGCGTTCGTCGCGGAGGATTTTTATGCGTGATGCCAGGGCTAGTGAGAACAGGGCCATTTCCCATGCTAATGCAACTGGTACGAAGTAGGACACCCAATTGGTCGGTTCTATAAGAGAGGCGTATTCGACGCCTGTCAGGATGACCGCAACAAGATAGGGAACCCAACCGACGATAAAGTATCTTGCGGGATGATATCCGCTTTTTGCTAGCTGGAAGGCAATAAAAAGTGCCCCAAAATAAACCGGATAGCCAAGTACCATCCAACCTAATACAAGGACATCATAAGTAAGGAGAGGCGATAGAATGAGCCATATAAAGCCAGTTGCAGCAATGACACTAGCAAGCTTGTGGATGCGAGGATATTTATTCCCGGTATCCAGCAGCCGTTGAAAGAGGAGCACATGAATGATGAAAGTTACTAACCCAGCCAGGAATCCTTGTTTGGGATTCAGGCCCGAAGCATCCACAAAATAAACTGCGATATTTGTGAGCAAACAAGCATAAGCCAAGGCGGAAAGAGATGCCGCTACGTAGATAAGGTATACGGAATCTCGGACACTGAAATAAAGAAGGAGATTATAAATCGCCATGATTGCGATCATGGCCAGCAATGCAAATGCCAGAGCCGTGTGAAAGGTCAGTTCCTTCACCAGCTCAAGGTCATTCAGCAGATAGAAGAATGTATTGATGTGAAAAAGCGGCTCGACCCTGATGTGGATCGTGTGGTTCTGCGCTGATGGATTCAGATCCACGGTGTTTAGGGGGATTGCGATGAAGTGGTGCGGTAGTGGCCGGTCGTCAGGGTTGCTCCAGAAATGCACCGGTTCAGCGGTTGTAGCTTTTCCGTCAACAAATGCTGTTACTTTCTGAATATAGGGATGGAGTAAAAGCCAGGGCTTTGTCGTGAGCTCAGTCTTGCTTATCTCCGCGCGTAACCAGACAAATTCTCTTCTATCATCGGCCCTGAAAGACGTTTCACTAAGAGGTGTCCACCCCTTTGCCGATGAATCGGGACGATCGGCTTTATCCCAATCGCCCTGAAAGACTTCGATTCGGGGTTCCAGATCAAGAAAGCCCCCTAGCTTGTTTTCGTCAGCCAGCAAAACGAAAGAAGCAAAAAAACAGAAAAAAAGAGTGATAATTTGAGTTTTGCAGGCATCCCTTCCGATTCGATACATCCAGCTTTCCCGCCTTGGCCAAACACCTGAGTTATTCAATTTACAACTTTTGACACAGTCACGTGGAGCGATGTGTCGTTGAAATCTATACTTCGGAGCCTACTCAAAAGGATGCTGTATGTATAGTTCAAGGTCAGGTTTTGTAAAGGAATTTCGTTCAGTTCTCCTCGTATCTGTATTTACTCCATTGGTCGCTTCTGCGGGCGGTCTGTCCAATAGTGATCAAAGTGCCAGTACTTCCGCAGTCAGCAACGCAGGCAGTGTTGCCAACCCGGAAAATGCTTCCACGATCTTTTTCAATCCCGCCGGGATGAGCCAGCTTTCCGGCACCAACATCTCATTGGGTGCGATCGTTTTCGAGATCGACGCCGTGGGCAGGGACTCCCAAACATCGGCAACCCGTGCCAATGGCGATCCGGTTGTCGGTGATGGTGGTGGTGATCACGTTAAAACGTTTGCAGTACCCAATGCCTACCTTACCCATGAAGTGAACGACTGGCTGGATGTCGGGCTGGGGGTCTACGTTCCCTACGGCCTGGGCTTCGATTACGGCGATGCTTTTGCAGGGCGATATATTGGTGATGAAATTGAACTGGTGTCCTACGGCGTGAATCCCTCCTTTTCGGTGAACAGTGGCGAGGGATTCTCACTGGGTGGCAGCATCAATGTGCTCTATGCCGATGCCGAGCAGCGTAATCCAGTTGACTTCAGTGGAATTGAATCACGTTTTTCACTTCCTCGCGGCACCCTGAACGATGGCTACGCGACATTGGAGGGAGATGATGTTGCATTGGAGTTCACCGTCGGCGTTCTCTGGCAGGCGACTCCCGAAACGTCACTTGGACTCGCGGCCCGTACGGGCACCGAATTCAAACTGAAGGGTACCGGCACGATCAACCAGTTTCCCACTTTGTCAGCCAGTGGGCTGACTCAAACCACTGTCTCTGAGCAGATAGAAGTCCCGATCACGATTCCTCAAAGCCTGAGTGTCGGTCTTGCTCACCAATGGAATGCCACGCTTAAACTGCTTGCAGGCGCAACCTGGGCGAAATGGAGTGATGCCTCTGCCCTGTCCGTAGTGTCCCGAGAGACGTTGCCAGTTGCTTTTCCCGGCGAGCAGCCATCCGAGGAGCAGGTTCAGAGTTGGAAAGACACCTGGCAGTGGCGGGTTGGCGCAGTCTGGCAGGTGGCACCGACATGGTCACTAAAGGCTGGCTACTTGTTTGATGAATCGCCTCTTACCATCAAGACGCGTTCACCACTGACGCCGTTTGATGATTATCACCAGGTTTCTCTGGGTGCACAGATTCGCGATCTGGCAGGCGACTGGACGGTAGACATGTTCGTTGCACGAGTCTTTTATGAGGGCGATATTTCCATCGACTATAAGACGACGGATCCTCTGCAGGGGCAGACTTCATTTAAAAGTGAGTATGACGTGGTGCCGTGGACAGCTGGCTTGCAGTTAGGCCGGGAGTTTTAACACAGGAAGGAATCAAAACGGGAAAGTGGTCGGCGTGGCAGGATTCGAACCTGCGACCCCTTCGTCCCGAACGAAGTGCGCTACCAAGCTGCGCCACACGCCGATCAACGGCGGGTATTATACGGATTCGCTTCGGTTTTACCAGCCCTCGGCGGATAAAAGGGCATCCGTAAATTTGCTGAGATTATCGTAGATACTGACATCGGCGCCGGGTATGGGTCGGGCGTCCAGATGGCGTTCGGTGTCCAGTCCATTACCGGTTCGCACCAGTACCGGACGACACCCTTCGGCGTGGCCGGCTTCCAGGTCCTTGCGGCTGTCTCCCACCATGATGACCCCTTCAAGGCTGGCGAGATGAAAATGCTCGCGGATCTGCTCCAGCAAGCCGGTGAGTGGCTTGCGGCAGCAGCACTGGTCGTCGGGGTGGTGGGGGCAGTAGGCGATGAAGTCGATGCAGCCGCCCTGGGCTTCCACCAGCTGCTCGAGCTTCTCGTGCATGGCATCCAGCTCATCGGTGTCGTAGTAGCCGCGGCCGATGCCTGACTGGTTGGTGGCGATGGCAATGCGATGGCCGGCAATACAGAGCCGGGCCACCGCCTCAACGCTGCCGGGAATGGGGTGCCATTCATCCGCTGAGCAGATGTAATTGCCATCGTACTCGTTGATGACCCCGTCCCGGTCGAGAATGATCAACATCGCTGTGCGCGTGCCCCTTGGTCCGGTCTCAGCCTGCTGTGGGCAGCAGGGAGATATCCGCAACGCGCAGGAACAGGTTGCGCAGGCGGTTCAGCAACGCCAGCCGGTTGTTCCTTACCGCCTCGTCTTCGGCCATGACCATCACTTCATCAAAGAAGTTGTCCACCGGTGCACGCAGGCTGGCCAGTGAGCTCAGGGCACTGGCGTAGTCGCCGTTCTCGAACAGCGGCAGAACCTTCGCGGCCTGTTGGTCGACCTGCTCGGCGAGGGCCTTTTCGGCGCTGTCCTGCAGCAGGCTGGCGTCGACCGTTTCGCCGATGCTGTCGCCACCCTGTTTGGTCAGGATGTTAGAAACCCGCTTATTGGCGCCGGCCAGGGCCTGCGCTTCGGGCAGCTGCCGGAAGGCTTCCACCGCTTTTACCCGGCGGTCGAAATCCAGCGGGCGGGTCGGACGGCGGGCGTGAACGGCCAGGTAGACCTCGGCGCCAATGCCCTGCTCGTCGTAGTGGGCACGGAAGCGCTCCAGCATATAGTCCACCACGGTGCTGGCGGTGTTCTGCTCGGTCAGCACGGTGAAGTTCTCTTCGGCCCACTCGCAGCAGGTTTGCAGGTCCAGCGGCAGTTCGCGCTCGATGATAATGCGCAGCACCCCGAGGGAGGCCCGGCGCAGGGCGAACGGGTCCCGTGTGCCGGATGGCGGCTGGTTGATGCCGAACAGGCCCACCAGGGAGTCCAGACGGTCCGCGATGGCGATGGCACAGCCGGTCAGGGTTGTTGGCAAATCGTCGCCAGCGAAACGGGGCATGTACTGTTCGTTCAGTGCCTTGGCCACGTCTTCCGGTTCGCCGTCATTGGCGGCGTAGTATTGGCCCATGATGCCCTGCAGGTCGGTGAACTCCAGGACCATTTCGGTGACCAGGTCGGTCTTCGCCAGCATGGCGGCGCGCTCGGCCAGGGCCGGATCACTGCCGATGGCGTCGGCGATTTTCTTGGCCAGTGCGGCAACGCGCACAGACTTGTCGTAGATACTGCCCAGTTTTTCCTGGAACACGATGGGCTTGAGGGCGTCGATGCGATCCTCGAGTTTGGTCTTCCGGTCGGTCTCGTAGAAGAACGCGGCATCGGAGAGCCGGGGCCGGATCACTTTCTCGTTACCGGAAACAACCTGTGACGGGTCCTTGCTTTCGATGTTTGCCACGGTGATGAACAGCGGCAGCATTTCCCCGTCGGCGGCCACCACGTGGAAGTACTTCTGGTGTTCCTTCATAGAGGAAATCAGGGCCTCCGCTGGAACCTCAAGGAACCGTTCCTCGAATCGGCCCATCAACGGCACTGGCCACTCGTTGAGCGCGGTGACTTCGTCCAGCAGGTCCTCATCGATGACGGCCTTGCCACCGGCTTCCTTCTCGGCCAGCTCGGTGACGCCGGCGCGAATCTGTTCCCGGCGCTCGGCGAAATCGGCAATCACATAGCCTTCCTGCTTGAGGACGACTTCGTAATCACCCGGCGTAGGTACGATCAGGGATTTCGGGCAATGGAAGCGGTGACCGCGGGTCTTGTTGCCCGGAGTCAGGCCCATGATGGGCGCCTCGATCACCTTGTTGCCGAACAACATTACTACCCAGTGGACCGGACGCACGAACTCGGTACGGTGGCCACCCCAGCGCATGCGCTTGGGAATCGGCAGGCCGGCCAGGGATTGCTCCACCAATTCTGGCATCAGCTCTACGGTGGGCTTGCCCTGCTCGACCGTGCGGTAGACCACCCAGGCACCCTTGTCGGTTTCCAGGGTGTCGAGCTGGTCCGGGGTTACGCCCAGAGAGGTGGCAAAGCCGGTCAGCGCGCGGGTCGGATTGCCAGCGTCGTCGAATGCCGCCTTGACGGCAGGGCCACGTTTTTCAACCGACTTGTCCGGCTGGGAGTCAGCCAGATCCCGGATCCGCACGGCCAGGCGGCGCGGAGCGGCAAAGGCTTCAACCTTGCCAAATTCGATGCCCGCTTCTTCCAGGCCCCGGGCAATGCCCTGGGTGAAGGCGTCAGACAGCGGCTTGAGGGCCTTGGGGGGCAGTTCTTCGGTGCCCAGTTCGACCAGAAAATCCTGTGTTGCCATGGTTATGCGTTCCCCTGTTCCTGCTGTGCCTTCTTCGCTTTCTTGCCCTTCTTGCTTTTCGCCTTGTCGTCGGCGGCCTCAGCGGCGGCAAGGACTTCCTTGCGCAACGCCTCGGGGGCGAGCGGGAAGCCAAGCGAGCGACGGCTGTCGAAGTACGCCTGGGCGACGGCACGAGCCAGGGTGCGAACCCTCAGGATGAAGCGCTGACGCTCGGTAACCGAGATGGCGTGGCGGGCGTCCAGCAGGTTAAAAGTATGGGAGGCCTTGAGAACCTGTTCATAGGCTGGCAGGGCCAGGCCGGCTTCGATCAGCCGTGCGCTCTCCCGCTCGTGAACATCAAAGCTATGAAACAGGAACTCGGTGTCAGCGTGCTCGAAGTTGTAGGTGGACATCTCCACTTCCTGCTGGTGGAACACGTCACCGTAGGTGACCACACCGTCCGGGCCCTCGGTCCAGACCAGGTCGTACACGCTGTCGACGCCCTGCAGGTACATGGCGATCCGCTCAAGCCCGTAGGTCAGTTCGCCGGTCACCGGGAAGCATTCCAGGCCGCCAACCTGCTGGAAGTAGGTGAACTGGGTTACTTCCATGCCGTTCAGCCAGATTTCCCAGCCCAGACCCCAGGCGCCCAGCGTCGGGGACTCCCAGTTGTCTTCCACAAACCGGATGTCGTGAACCAGCGGGTCCAGCCCCAGCGCCCGCAGGGAATCCAGGTACAGTTCCTGGATGTTGTCCGGTGATGGCTTCAGAACCACCTGGAACTGGTAGTAATGCTGCAGGCGGTTCGGGTTCTCACCGTAACGGCCGTCGGTAGGACGGCGGCTGGGCTGAACGTAGGCGGCGTTCCAGGTTTCCGGCCCGATGGCACGCAGGAAGGTGGCCGGGTGGAACGTGCCGGCACCCACTTCCATGTCCAGTGGCTGGAGGACCACGCAGCCATGCTGCGCCCAGAAATTCTGCAGAGCCAGGATAAGGCCCTGGAAGGTCCCGATATCCGGAGTTGTCTGTTTCGTTGCCTTGTCTGTCACGACGGTTGCCTGCTGATCAGTCTGTGTGTGGCGCCCCGGTTGTCCTTCGGGGCGCTCCGAAAAAAGAAAGGCGCATTATACGCGTGCTGGCTGTGTATTTCTAAGTCAGAAGAAGGTAAGACCCACCTGGAACAGTTTTTCCACATCCCGGATGCGGGTTTTGTCCACCAGGAACAGGATTACGTGGTCGTCCGGCTGGATCCGGAGGTGATCGTGGGCGATCAGAACTTCGTTGCGGCGCACGATGGCGCCGATGGTGGTGCCTTCTGGCAGGTTGATTTCATCAAGCCGTTTACCGACCACTTTCGAAGACCTGTGATCCCCGTGGGCAATCGCTTCGATTGCCTCCGCTGCGCCCCTGCGCAGTGAGTGAACGTTCACAACATCACCCCGGCGAACGTGGGTCAGAAGGCTGCCAATGGTGGTCTGCTGGGGCGAGATGGCCACGTCGATGTCGCCCCCCTGAATCAGATCCACGTAGTCCGGATTGTTGATCAGGGTCAGGACCTTGCGGGCGCCCAGGCGCTTGGCCAGAAGCGACGCCATGATGTTGGCTTCATCATCGTTGGTCACTGCGCAGAACACATCGGTACTCTCGATGTTCTCTTCCAGCAGGATATCCTTGTTGGCGGCGTTACCCTCCAGAACCACGGTCTTACGCAGGTTCTCCGAGAGCATGACGCAGCGCTCGTGGTCCCGCTCCAGCAGTTTGACCTGGTACCGGTTCTCGAGGGTATGGGCAAGCCGCTGACCGATATTGCCGCCCCCGCAGATGAAGATGCGCTTGTAGGGTTTGACCAGGGGTTGGAGTTCGCTCATCACCGACTTGATGTGGTCGCCGGCGGCAATGAAGAACACCTCGTCCCCGTCTTCAATCACCGTGTTGCCCTCGGGCATGATCGCCCGGTCTTTGCGGAAGATGGCCGCCACCCGGGTATCGATCTTGGGCATGTGGGTGCGCAGGTAAGACAGCTCATGGCCCACCAGCGGGCCACCCTTGGTGGCACGGATGGCCACAAGGCGGGTCAGGCCCTTGGAAAACTCCAGTACCTGGAGGGCGCCGGGGTTCTCGATCAGTCGGGTGATGTGTTTGGTCACCAGGTGTTCGGGGCTGATCAGAACATCAATGGGAAAGCCCCGCAGGCTGTCGAGGTCCTTGGTCTGGTCGCGCTGGTAGAAAAGTTCGGATTTCGCCAGATAGGCGTTGGCTCGTACCCGGCATATGGTGGTCGGGGTCTTGTACAGCAGTTTGGCCACCTGGCAGGCGACCATATTGGTTTCGTCACTGTTGGTGACGGCAATCAGCATGTCGGCGTCTTCGGCTCCGGCCTGTCGCAGTGCCGTGGGATAGGACGCCGCGCCCTGAACGGTGCGGATGTCGAGCCGGTCCTGCAATTCGCGCAATCGGGCACCATCGCTGTCGATGATGGTGATGTCGTTGGCTTCGTTGGCAAGGTTTTCGGCAAGGGTACCGCCGACCTGGCCGGCACCGAGAATCAGGATTTTCATGGTTCGGGTTTCTCCAGCACGGCGTAGAAGAAGCCGTCATGGCTGTCCGGATCCGGGAGCAGTTGCCGCCCCGCACCCATATCGCGTCCCCATTGAGCCTCCGGCTCAACGAGAATGGCATCGGTCTGCTGCTTGCAAAACCGCTGAATTATACGGTGGTTTTCCTGCGGGAACACCGAGCAGGTGGCATACACCAGCCGGCCTCCGGGTTTCAGGATAGCCCACATTGCGTCCAGCAACCCGAGTTGTATGGCCGCCAGGGGGGTAATGTCCGATTCACGGCGCAATAACTTGATATCAGGGTGGCGGCGAATCACGCCGCTGGCGCTGCAGGGCACGTCCAGCAGAATGCGATCGAATGCCTCGCCGTCCCACCATTGGTCGGTCGCAGCCGCATCCGCCTGTTTCAGGGTGGCGTTGAGATCAAGTCGGTCCAGATTCTCCTGAACCCTGGGCAGGCGATCAGCGGATTCGTCGATGGCGACCACTTCTGCCAACTTGCCACAGCCCTCCAGAATCGCGCAGGTTTTGCCGCCGGGAGCGGCACAGGCATCCAGGACCCTCTGGCCAGGCGCCAGGTCCATCAGGGTGGTACACAATTGTGCGGCCTCATCCTGAACGCTGACAGCGCCATCGGCGAACCAGGGCAGCCGGTCGACAGGAACCGGAGTGGCCAGTTGAATGCCGTGGGGTGCGAAGCGCGTTGCCTTTGCTTCGATGCCGGCCTCAGCCAGCAGGCCAAGATACTCATCACGGGCAAAACGGAGGGCATTTACCCGCAGGGTCATGGGGGCCTGGGCATTGTTGGCGTCGAGAATGTGCTGCCAGTCTTCCGGCCAGTTGTGGCGGAGCTTTTCCACCATCCACACCGGGTGGCTGAACCTGGCGGCATCGTCTGCCGGTTCTGGTGCGCCTTCCCGCTCCGCGGCCCTGAGGACACCATTCACCAGCCCGGTCAGATGGGGTTTGTCCAGGGCGCGACAGGCTTCAACGGTTTCATTGAGAACGGCGTAATTGGCCTGTTGGCTGAAGCGCAACTGGAACAGGGCAACCAGCATCAGGTGATGGATGATGCGGTCGGGCTTGCGCAAAGGTTTTTTCAGCCGGCTGTTGAGCTCGCCGTCGAGGCGGTAAAACCAGCGGCAGGTGCCGTAACAGAGCGCCTGGAGAACCGGGCGTTCATTGGCGGGCAGGCGGTTCAGTGCGGGCGGCAGGCACTGGGACAGGGACTGGCCATTCTCCACGGAAAGCATCACACCCGCGGCGATGGCGCGCATGGGGTGTTGTCGGTCGCCCATCTCAGCGCAGCTCCTGGCCGGGCATGAGCAGTTCCTTGCCGCCATTGATCAGGTCGTTCACGCTCTGGGCGCGGGAGCCCGGCAGCTGGAGACGGGTGATGCGCAGGGTGCCGTTGCCGCAGGCAATGTCGATCCCGTCCCGGTCCCGTTGTACTACGGTGCCGGGGAAAGCGTCGCTGGCGGTAACCAGGGCATGGGCTTCGTGAATCCGGATGCGTTGGTCACCCAGATCGGTGTAGGTTCCGGGCCAGGGGTTAAAGGCGCGAACCAGCCGTTCAATCGCTATGGCATCTGCGGCCCAGTCAATATGGCCTTCAGTCTTGCTCAGTTTGCTGGCGTAGCAGGCCAGCTGGTCGTTCTGGAATTCCCCGGTGAGTTCGCCCTTCTGAAGAAGCTCCAGGGCCTTGATGATGGCCTGGCCTCCGAGTTCAGCCAGGCGGTCATGGAGACTGCCGCCGGTGTCGTTGTCCTCGATGGTGGTCAGGGATTTCAACAGCATGGCGCCGGTATCCAGGCCCTCGTCCATCTGCATGATGGTGATGCCGGTTTCCGCATCGCCTGCCGCTATGGCCCGCTGAATAGGTGCGGCGCCGCGCCAGCGTGGCAGCAGAGAGGCGTGGATGTTCAGGCAGCCGTGGGTTGGAATGTCCAGAACCGCCTTCGGCAGGATCAGACCGTAGGCCGCGACAATCATCACGTCCGGATTCAGATCGGCCAACTGCTTCTGGGCGTCGGGCGTTTTCAGTGTTTCGGGCTGGAAGACCGGGATCCCGTGGTCCAGCGCCACCTGCTTGACCGGGCTGGGCTGCAGCTTCCGGCCACGGCCGGCGGGACGATCCGGCTGGGAGTAAACGCCAACAATGGTGTGGCCGGCTGCAATAAGGGCGCGGAGCGCGGTTGCCGCAAAATCCGGTGTACCAGCAAAAACAAGTCGCACGGTGTAGTGATCTCTGTTCCGTTGTATACGAAAAGACCGGGTCATGACCCGGTCCGGAATAGTGTCTGGTTTTGGGCTAGGCCAAAGCCTGATCAGGCACTTTTCTTGTGCTGCTTCTCCAGCTTTTTGCGAATGCGGTTGCGCTTGAGAGAGCTGAGGTAGTCAACGAACAACCTGCCGTTCAGGTGATCCATCTCATGCTGGATACAGACAGCCAACAGGCCTTTCGCTTCCAGTTCAAACGGTTTGCCGTCCCGGTCCATTGCACGGATCATGCAGTGTTCGATCCGCTCAACGTCTTCGTAGAAACCGGGCACAGACAGGCAACCTTCCTGCATGGCTTCCCGTTCGCCGTCCAGCACTTCCACCTCGGGATTGATGAACACCCGCGGCTCGCTCTTGTCCTCGGACAGATCCATAACGATGATCTGTTTGTGCACATTCACCTGGGTGGCCGCAAGGCCGATGCCGGGCGCATCGTACATGGTCTCGAACATGTCGTCGATCAGCTTGCGGTCGGCGTCTGTCACCTCTTCTACCGGTTTGGCAATGGTGCGTAGACGGGGATCCGGGTATTCGAGAATCTCTAGTATCATAGGTCGGTCTTTTAGCCTGTATGTCGGGATGCCCGCGGTATTGTGCCGGCATGCCTTTTGACTTTGCTGCTCTTTGTAACAGTGTGAAACTGATCTCCGAAATGCGACAGCGTACTGCGCAAATTTTCACCTTGCCTCTACTATTATCGGGGCAAGGCCCCAGCTTTCAACGGCTGGAGGGGTTCTCAAGCTTTATACGAGTATTATCCAACAATTCGTCGATTGAGTACAAACTGATCAGTTAATAGTTAAAATCTTTCAACGACGGGATAGAATTTACTGGAAGAACAAAAGATAACATCACAATTTGCGAGACTTCTTCTATAGTAACTGGAATAACAACGTAATAAGCTGCAGGTAACTGACTGCATCCCAACAGAATGCAAAGAATCAAGGCACGCGATCAAGGACTTACACAATGAGGAAACTGCTGTACGCTCTGGCAGCAACTACGCTGCTTATAACCTCCTGGGCTCATGCTGCACCGGAGCTGCGGTCCGATCATCCCGAGCGTTACACCGTAGTTAAGGGTGACACCCTCTGGGACATTTCGGCCCGTTTTCTGAACAACCCCTGGTACTGGCCGGAAATATGGCATGTAAACCCGCAGGTCGCCAACCCTCACCTGATTTATCCCGGTGATCGCCTTGCCCTGGTTTATATTGATGGCAAGCCCCGTATTACGAAGGTTGCCAGCAACGATGTCGTAAAGCTGTCGCCCAAGGTACGTTCCGAGCCCATCGATACGCCCATCCCGGCGATCCCGCTTGATGCCATTGGCAGTTTCCTGACGGACACCCGTATTGTCAGCCCGGAAGAGATCAACGGTGCTCCGTATGTTCTCGAAGGTGAAGACGGCCGGATTATCACCGGTGCCGGCGACAAGCTGTATGCTCGCGGAGAAAAGCCTGCAGACAAGGTGGGTGTATTCCGTCGCAGCAAGGAATTCCGGGATCCGGATACTGGCGAGTTCCTCGGTCTTGAGGCGCGCAGTATTGCCCGTGGTGATGTCGCCCGGGAAAACGGCGATGTGTTGACCGTAAACCTGACCAGCTCCAGCGAAGAAGTTCGCATTGGTGACCGACTGATGGTGAGTGAAGACCGCCGTCTGACCACCAGCTTCGTGCCAAGTGCTCCCGACCAGGATATTGAAGGGCAGATGATCTCGGTTGACGGTGGTGTGAGCCAGATTGGTCAGTTTGATGTGGTTGCCATAAACCGCGGCACCCGGGAAGGTCTGGAAGCTGGCAACGTGATGGCCGTACTGAAAAGCGGCAACCTGGTTCGCGACCCGGTGACCGGAGAAACCATCGAGCTGCCCTCCGAGCGTGCCGGGTTGTTGATGGTGTTCCAGGCCTACGAAAAAATGAGCTACGGTCTGGTGCTGCAGGCCAGCCGCGTGTTGACGGTGGGTGACAAGGTTACCAACCCCTGATTGACTGACTACCGATAGACGCAATGGCCGGACCAGGAAGGTCCGGCCTCGCTGTTTCAAGGATGATGCCGTGTTTTCCTCTGCCACAGCCCAATGGCTGTTCCTGACTTGCCTGCCCGGCCTCGGCCGTACCCGTCGGCGTGAACTGCTGACTGAATTTCCTGATTTGCCCCAAATGCTTTCCATGAATGCTGCTACCCTGCGGGCCGTGGGCATGACTGCAGACGCCATGGCCGCAATCCAGGCCTGGCAAAAGCAGGATGATGCGCATCCGGCGATTCGTGAGGTGCGGACCATCCTGCACGATTGCCAGAAGCATGCCGTCGGTATTCTGACCTGGGAAGATACCCACTACCCCGAGCAGCTCCGGCACATTCACGACGCGCCCCTGGTGCTCTTCACCCGAGGTGATACGGAGCTCCTGGCACGGGACCAGATCGGTATCATCGGTAGCCGTAAGGCTACGCCCGCCGGTCTGGATCATGCCCGGCGTTTTGCCGCCGAACTGAGCGCCCGCGATCTGATGGTGACCAGCGGTCTGGCGCTGGGGGTCGATGGCGCTGCCCATGCGGGGGCACTGGATGCGGGGTATCCCACCGTCGCGGTGATTGGCTGTGGCCTCGACCGCGTCTACCCTCACCAGCATTGCCGCCTGGGTGAGCGAGTCGTTGCCGACGGACTGATGATTTCCGAGTATCCTCCTGGCACGCCGGCAAGAGCCGCGCACTTTCCCCAACGCAACCGGATTATAAGTGGCCTGAGCCGTGGCGTGCTGGTGGTCGAGGCGGGCCTGCGCAGCGGCTCCCTGATTACCGCGAGGATGGCGCTGGAGCAGGGGCGGGAAGTATTCGCCATTCCCGGCTCGGTGCACAGCCCTGTTGCCCGGGGGTGTCATCACCTGATCAAACAGGGTGCCCGCCTGGTGGAAACGGTGGAGGATATCCTGGAGGAGCTTGGTGCCTGGTGGTCCCCGCCGCTGGCAAACGAAGCGGCTGGCACCCCGGAGCCAAAGCCCGGAGGCAAGGGCCCGCTGGCCGGCCTCGACGGCCGTGAAATCGCGGTGTTTGAGGCTTTAGGGTATGATCCACAGTCAACCGATGCACTGAGTTCAGCAACCGGCCTTCCTGCCGATCAGCTTATGCAGTCCCTGTTGCTTCTGGAGTTGCAGGGGCTGGTCAGCTCGGCACCGGGAGGCTTTCAGAAAATCGCCTGAACCCCGTGTGATCATCTAACCGGATCAACGTCTGACACAAGCAGTATGGCCCATTCCCACCCCCTATCTGACTGGCAATTGCACTGCGCTCGCCGCACGGTTCTCGGAGGCGGCGTTATTGCCTATCCCACCGAGGCTGTCTGGGGGCTGGGTTGTGATCCCTGGGACCAGGAAGCGGTGGAGAAGGTTCTGGAGCTGAAGCAGCGCCCGGTCGAGAAAGGCGTGATTCTGGTGGCTTCTTCCCTTGACCAGGTCCGCTTCCTGCTGGATCCCCTTCCCCCTCTGCTCCGGGCCGAGGCTGAGCGGCACTGGCCCGGCCCCGTGACCTGTCTGCTGCCAGACCCGGAGCGACAGGTGCCGGAATGGGTGCGCGGAAAGCACAGTTCCATCGCGGTTCGGGTCAGCGAGCACCCGGTGGTGCGGGCGCTCTGTGAAGCGACGGGCATGCCCCTGGTCTCCACGTCGTGTAATCCGGCCGGGCGACAGCCCGCCCGCCATATCTGGCAGGTGCGCGGGTATTTTGGCGATCAGTTGGACTGGATCGTTCCGGGAGCACTGGGCGGTAATCGCAAACCCAGCCGTATTATTGATATTGTCAGCGGTCAGCAACTTCGTTAGGAGCGTTTATGGCACAGCAACCCGATAGCCAGGCGGTCAAGCAGTATCTGCTGGGCCTGCAGGAGTCCATCTGCAACCGTCTGGAGGCCCTCGATGATGGCGCATCGTTCGTCAAGGACGCCTGGGACCGGCCCGAGGGTGGCGGTGGCGTCAGCCGGGTGATCACCGAAGGCCGGGTGTTCGAGAAAGGCGGTGTTAATTTCTCTCACGTCATGGGCGATACCATGCCAGCTTCGGCCACCGCTCATCGTCCCCATCTGGCTGGTGCACCCTGGCAGGCCATGGGTGTGTCCCTGGTGATCCATCCCAACAACCCCTATGTGCCGACCTCCCACGCCAACGTGCGGTTTTTTATTGCCACGCCGAAGAACAGCGAGCCGGTTTACTGGTTTGGCGGCGGCTACGATCTGACGCCTTACTACGGTTTTGAGGAAGACTGTTTGCACTGGCACCGGACAGCCCGCGACGCCTGTGAGCCATTTGGAGAGGGCACCTACAAGCGCTTCAAGGACTGGTGCGATGATTACTTTTATCTTAAACACCGGGATGAACCCCGGGGTGTTGGTGGTCTGTTTTTTGATGACCACAACACCGGCGACTTCGAGCAGGATTTCGGCCTGATGAAAGCGGTGGGCGATAGCTACATAGACGCCTATGAGCCGATCGTCCGGCGCCGAATGGATCATCCGTTTGGTGACCGTGAGCGGGATTTCCAGCTCTACCGCCGGGGGCGCTACGTGGAATTCAACCTGGTCTATGACCGCGGCACCCTGTTTGGCCTGCAATCCGGCGGTCGCACCGAATCCATACTGATGTCCCTGCCGCCGCTGGTGCGCTGGGACTACAACCGGACCGCCGAGCCCGGTTCGGAAGAAGCCCGGCTGACAGACTATTTCCTGACCGGGCGGAACTGGTTGGAGACCCAAGATGACTAACGATCTCTACGCGGTAGTTGGCAACCCCATCAGCCACAGCAAATCGCCGAGGATCCACAGCCTGTTTGCCAGCGAGACCGGTGAGCCGGTTGAGTACACCGCCATCCAGGCGCCACTGGATGATTTTGCCGGCACGGTGAGGCAATTCTTTGAACGGGGTGGCAAGGGCCTGAACGTAACCGTGCCCTTCAAGGAGGAAGCCTGGAAGCTGGCGGACCGTCGTACCGAGCGAGCCCAGAATGCCGGGGCCGCCAATACCCTGTATCTGGATGACGAGGGCCGGCTCACCGCTGACAACACTGACGGGTGCGGTATTGTGCGAGACCTGGTTGTCAACCACGGAGTTGTCCTTGGGCAGGCACGCATCCTGGTGCTGGGGGCCGGTGGCGCGGTTCGTGGTGTTCTGGGGCCGATTCTGGCGGAGCATCCTGCCGCCATTACCATTGCCAACCGGACGGTTGCCAAGGCTGACGCGCTGGTTAACCTGTTTAAACCCGTGGCGGGCGAGACCGTGCTTTCTGCCTGCGGATTCGAACAGCCCCGGGAGCCTTTTGACGTGATCATCAACGGTACCAGTGCCAGCCTCCAGGGCGATCTGCCACCGCTGTCACCGGAGGTACTCGGAGAGCAAACGGTGGTCTACGACATGATGTATTCTCTGCAAACCACGACGTTCAATCAGTGGGCGCTGGAACAGGGTGCACAGAACGTTCATGACGGGCTTGGTATGCTGGTGGAGCAGGCGGCGGAATCCTTCCGTATCTGGCGCGGCGTGAACCCTGCCACCGGCCCCGTCATTGAGGAATTGCGTAACGACTGAGCCGCTGCCCCCGGATTGGGCTATGCTCAGGGTCAACTTCCGTAGGGATTTTCGATGGATATTCTTACCCTTGTAGGGCTTGTGGCAGGTGTCCTGATCGTCATCATGGCGATGCTCGCCAATGCCTCTTTCCTGACGTTCCTGAACCTTCCGGGGCTTGCCATTGTGCTGGGCGGCACCTTCGCCGTTACCCTGATCAAATTCCGAATGGCGTCAGTCATGAGCGCTTTCCGCCTGGCCATGTCGGCGGCGTTCACCGACCGTATGGCGCGGCCGACGGAGTTGATCCGGGAAGTGGGTTCGCTGGCCATGGTGGTGCGTAAGGAGGGCATTCTGGGCCTGGAAAACCACCAGACTGACAACGAGTTCCTCCAGAAGGCCATTAATCTGTGTGTCGACGGTCACCCGCCGGAACTCGTGGAGGAGGCGCTGGCCCAGGAAACCCAGCAGACCGCCGAACGGTACGAAGTGGCCGAGCGGGTGTTCCGGGGCATCGGCGAATCGGCTCCGGCCATTGGCATGCTGGGCACCCTGGTAGGCCTGGTGCAGATGCTCAACACCCTCGACGATCCGTCCTCCATTGGCCCGGCCATGGCCATCGCCCTGCTTACCACCTTGTACGGTGCGTTTATTGCCCAACTGGTTGCCCTGCCCCTGGCCGACAAGCTGCAGCTGAAAGCCGAGGACGAGGCCCGGAACCAGGTGCTGATCATCACGTCCATCAAGAACATCATGCGCGGTGAGAATCCCCGGGTAATGACTGAACTGCTGTCGTCGTTTGTTCACCCGGAGCAGCGCACCGGCCTGGCGCCGGAGCGGGAGGCCTGAGGGTTTGGAACTGGTCCATAAGAAAAACAGGAAGCGTTTGCAGAACCAGACGCCGGCCTGGATCGTCACATTTGCCGATCTGGCCACCCTGCTGCTGACCTTTTTCATACTCCTGCTGTCGTTTGCCGAGATGGACGTGGAGAAGTACCGGGCCATGGCCAATTCCATGGCGGTCGCTTTTGGCTCCAGTAATGTCCTGGCCGATGATATCGGTGGTTCCCCCCTGACCATGATTGAATCCGAGACGGTATCCCTTCCCGAGCCAACGGAATCCCAGACCAGGGAGCCCGAATTTATTGATGAGCGCGCCGAGGGTGTCGCGCCCACCCAGATCCCCGGCGGCGTGATTGATCTGGCCAGCCGGATGATCCGGGAGCTGGAATCGGAAGTCGCGTCGGAAGCCCTGAGTGTCAATTACGACCAGAACCAGGTGGTGATCCGCTTTTCCGAGGAAGCCACCTTTCGATCCGGTGAGGCCGCTATAAAGCCCGAGATGATTCCGATCATCGAACGGGTGGTCAATGTGCTGTCCGCCTGTACCGGTGATGTCCTGGTGTCCGGCTACACCGATGACCGGCCCATCTCCAGTGACCGCTACCGTTCGAACTGGGATCTTTCGGCGGCCCGAGCCGTGTCCGTCGTGCACGAGCTGGTGATGAACCGTCAGGTACCCGCCGACCGCGTGGTGGCGGCCGGTCGTGCCGAGACCAATCCTCTGGCGCCCAACGATTCGCCAGAGAACCGGGCCCTTAACCGCCGGGTGGAGATCGCGATTCGTAATCCCGAGTGTAACGATGACGTCCCGACCGGCGACCTGCCGGTCGAAATCATGCCCTGAGTCTTATATCCGGCGTGAAGCTTCTCATTCGTAATCCATATAACTGTCGTGCTTTCAGGGCTTTATACTGTCCGCCGTTTATTGACTGGCACAGCGGAGCGAGAGGGTAACCATGAGTGGACCGGACAAGCCAAAAGTGATTGGCGAAGAATGGAGTGATGAGCGGGTCAGAAGTTTTCTGGCTATCCAGCCCTGGGATGCTGCCGAGAACCCTGACTTCAACGCCCTGTTGAAAGCCTATCAGGCCATGCGGGCCGAAGATTTCGAGCGCTTTATCGGCTTTTTTGTTGCCGAGGGTCGGGATCTGAATGCCGCAGGCCCAGACGGGGAAACCATTCTTGACCTGATTTCCCGTCATCGCCGCAGTGTCGATTATGCCCGGGCGCTGGAGAACGCCGGCGCCAAGAAAACGGCCGCGGCGGGCAACTGAGCCCAGCGCGGCCGCTTCATCTGGTTTGAGATCAATGGCGTTTACTGCACGTCGACTTCAATGGCCTTGGGCTCTTTCGGCTCGGCTTTCTGGAGCGTCAGTGTGAGCATTCCGTCCTTGAAGTTCGCCTTCACGCTGTTTTCGTCAACGTTGTCCGGCAGCGTGAAGCGGCGAAGGAAGCTCCCGTAGAATCGTTCGATCCGGTGATGCTTCTTGTCCTTGGATTCATCTTCACTCTTGCGTTCTCCCTGAATACTCAGAACGCCCTCGTGTACCGTTACCTTTACATCTTCCTTGGACATACCCGGCAACTCTGCCTCGATGGTGAAGGCCTCAGGAGTTTCTTTGATGTCTACGGCCGGCGCCCAGTCGCTGCGGCTGAATACGTCTTTACCTTCGCGCTCGCCGCCTGAGCGGGCCAGGCCAAACATGCGGTTGTAGCGGTTCATCAGGTCTTCGAACTCATTGACCGGATTCCAGCGGGTAAGATTGCTCATAAAGCATCCCTCCTTTTCAAACGAAACGAATCTGAATAGTTGAGCATCAGCTTCGATCGCGGAACTGCTCCATGCCGGTAGCGCCTGCCGGATGGCTATCCGTGAACCTCTGCTAATTCCGAATGTAGGTGCAGCAAAAATGTTTTCAAGGGTGGGGTTGGTCGAATTTTGATCAGGGTCAAATTGGCTTCAGAGTTCCCCGAAATGCCGGTGTAAAAACGGACGGAATCGGCTCATGGTGGCGCCTGCCGTCTCCGGATCGGGCCGGATACCGGGTTGGAATCCCGGGAGCTCGCCGGACAGGAAAGGTTCCACCAGCGATGGGTTGGCACTGATGACATGAACGAGCACATCGCGGCTGGCGTCCTCACCGGTGATCAGCGGCGCCGGCTGATGGTCGCCCAGGATGACCATCAGAGCGTCCTGTTTCAGATAGTGGGTGGCGAAGCCTCCGGCAACTTCCAGGGCATAGGCAATGGCCTGTCCGTAGTGCTGGCGAACCCGGTCCGGATCGCGCCATAGCGAAACCGGTGCCTCGCCGGCACCCTCCCAGCGCCGGAACACCTCTCCGTTGCCGATGCTTTGCCAGTCCTCAAGCACCGGCAGGATCGGAACCCAGGGTGCGTGGCTGCTGATCAGCGCCAGTTCGGCGAACAGCGGCCCCTGATGGGCTTCCCGAATGGCCTGGAACCGGTGCCAGGTGTACTGGTCGGGCATGGTGACCCAGTTGAACGGCGGCCCCTGGTAATCCAGATCATCGTGATCGTAGATCCGGTCGTACCGGAACAGTCGGCCCTCGGGCCATGTCTCGGTGATGGCTGGCATTACGGCCAGGGTCTTGTGTCCGGTGCTGCGGAAGTCATCGACCAGGGTGGCGTAGCTGCTACTGAGCAGGGTTTCGTAGGCAAGCTGGTTGTGGATCCACTGGCCACTGAGTACTGACAGGTGGCCGAGCCAGGACTGGCCACCCTGGATGGGCGACTGCAGCCGGCCGGTGGCGACCGTCAGCCCGGCCGCGTCAAGTGACCGGCCCATGGCTTCAAGGCCTCGGCTGACCGTCGAACGGTAGCGCTCGTCGGTGATTGTCGACACGCCGTAGGATTCGATAAAACCCAGAATGACATCGGTATGTGCCAGCCTTGGCAGGGGCGTTGCCCGGCCTTCCCGCCCTGGCAGCGCACTCAATTCGTTGGCAAAGTTGCGGGTTGTCTGGTGAGTGTGGGTGATCAGGGAGGCCTGATTGGCAACGAAGGCCAGCGCCGGGCTGCCAATCCAGGGCGTGATGGCCCCGGCCAGGAAAAGCCCGGACATCAGCCAGAGGGGTTTGCCCAGATGGGCCGGGGAATGATGGCCCAGTCGGTCCAGTCCATAGTGAAACAGCCAGCCTATCCCGACAAGCACGGCTGCCAGAGCACCGAGAGCCAGCACCGCCAGAACGCCCCCCAGGTTGGTATCCAGCAGGTTCCAGGCGGCGTCCAGCAGACCAAACTCCAGATAAAGATTCAGTCCTCGGCCAAGACTTTCCCGAACCAGGGCATCTACCAGAACAAGAAGGACCAGCAGCCCATACAGAACGGCCAACACCTGGGCGACGCGATACCGCTGTTGCGGCACTCTGAGCCCGCAGATGACGGCCCAGACGACCAGGGCTTCCGGGGAAAACCAGGGATTGTCACCGGGCAGTGCCAGAGCGGGCAGCAGGAATAACCCGTTCAGGATGAGCAGCCAGGCCAGTATCACGAGGCCGCCTCTACCCATGCCAGTTCGTCTCGCCGACGGGGCAAGGACACTGCTGCCGGAGGGGCCCCTTCAACGGACTGCGCCATACGAGCCAGCACGTCACGCCATGGTGATTCTGGTGAGGCATTCCAGGCTCGCCAATGCAGGGCTTCCAGGGCCACCGGATGGTTGCAGATCAGGCTAAGCTGCCGGTCATTCAGGGCCTCTTTACCCTCCGTGGCGCAAAGATTGACCAGCCGTTCCAGTGCCCGTGCTTTTTTACCGGGGCCGGCTGAGCGTCATATCGGGAAACCCTGGCAAAGACCGGCGACAGAACCATCTGCTCGAACCAGCTTAACCGGTCGGGGTTATGGCGAAGTGGGGGTATGGCGCTGGCCAGCTCAATCACTCTCGCGATATGACCATCCTCGGGCACTTTCAGCCAGGTACCTGTGCCGGGCTTTTGGGCCAGCAAGAAGGCCAGAGCCGGCGCCAGTAATACCGGTGCCATTACCGGTAGGGCCCAGGGTGTCAGCGACGGCGCGTGCCATTGGATCAGGCTGAGCGCCGCAACGGCGGAAGCCAGCAGGAGGGCAAAGTGCCGAAGGCTGAGTCCCGGCTTGGCAGCGCCGGACCGGTTCTGTCCCTGCCAGCCAACTCTGAGATTCGACAGCGCGCCCCCAACATGGAAGGTGTGAATCAACATCCGGATGGGGGCCGAACAGCAGCACCGAGGTCACCAGGACCAGCAGAAAGCCCGGACCAGAGCCGGTGTCCGTGGTAGCCATCACGCCCGGCAAAGCCGGCGTCGAATCGGCCAGCGCCACATAGCCTGACAAGCCCAGGAAAACCAGCCAGAGCGGAGAGGCCAGGTACGAGAAAATTCCGGTCAACAGGGCCATCCGGTGGGCCATTCGGATCTTGCCCATGGTTACCAGTAGCCACAGGTGCTGGAGATTGCCCCGACACCAGCGCCGGTCGCGGATCAGGTCGTCTTCGAGTGTCGGCGGTGATTCCTCGAAACTGCCGGCGATGGCCGGTTCCAGCCAGACCTCGTAGCCGGCCCGTCCCATCAGTGCCGCTTCGATAAAATCATGGCTGAGTACCGGCCCCCGGAACAGACCGGGCCCCCGAAGCTTGCGAAGACCACAGTGAGCCATGAACGGGGCTACCCTGATGATCGCGTTGTGGCCCCAGTAAGTGGCTTCCCCCAGTTGGATGGCTGCCAGACCGGCACTGTAGAGCCTGCCATAGCAGCGATTGGCAAATTGTTGCAGACGGGCAAACCGGGTTTCTGCCCGGGCCAGGCGGGGTGTGGTCTGGATGATCCCCGCCTTGGGCCGGGCTTCCATGAGCTGTATAAGCCGGGTAATGCAGTGGGCACTGAGCAGACTGTCGGCATCCAGGACAACCATATAGCGGTAGCGGCGACCCCATCGACGCAGGAAATCGGCGATATTGCCGCTCTTATAGTTCAGGTTGATGTTGCGCCGCCGGTAGAACAGTTGCTGGCCTGGGCCCAGCTCCCGGCGTATTTGCTCGCAGGTCGCTTGTTCCTCCAGCCAGATGTCCGGGTCCCGACTGTCCGAGAGCACGTAGAAATCCACGGGCCCGGCCTGCCCCTGTTGCTCAAGATCCTGGATGATCGCTTTCAAACCACCGAGGGAATGCTGCACAGGTTCATGGCAGATGGGCATCACGACCGCGGTTGGGGCAGAGAGCGACTCCGAGGGCCCACTCGGCCCTGCACGGCTGGAAAGGCTCCAGGGGTCGCCACCGAAACGGAGGGCAACGAATCCGAAAACGGCCGTCCAGAAACCCACGCCAATCCAGGCAAACAGCACCCCGAATACCAACAGCAATACGGCGATCATTCCGGAACTGGCCTGATCCGGGATAGTCTGGGCAAACAGAAACACACCGGCCAGAGTCTGAGCGGCTACAAGGAGGACAAGCAGGAACCGCCGCCGGAAGGCAATCGGGCGCCAGGAGCCGGCATTATTCACGGGGATACCCGATACTGGCCCGGGCTATGGGTGGCAGGTGATGACCCTCAAGCGGTCCGGGCAGTACAAACCATTGGGGCATTTGCTCCAGTAATTGTCCGGTATTCAAGGCCGGGTTTTCAGCCCTGCGCGCCTGCAACATGCTGTACAACCGTGCCCGGGTTTCCGGGCCGGTATCGTGGCCTGCAGCACGCAGGTACAGCAATGCTCGATCAAACGGTTCGTCCGATGTATCCACAAGGGTCTCCGGAATGCAGGGTTACCCCAAAACATACGGCTACGGCCCTGAGTTCAGACCACTGGCTTACTGATCGTTAAGGTACTCATCCTTGAGGCGGACGTAGTTGGCGGCGGTGTATTTGAAGAACCCCCGCTCCTTCTCGGTCAGCGTCCGGGCTTTTTTGCAGGGCGATCCCACATAAAGGTGCCCGGATTCCAGGGTTTTGCCGGGCGGCACCAGACAGCCCGCGGCAACAATCACCTCGTCCTCCACCACGGCGCCATCCATAATGATGCAGCCCATGCCCACCAGAACGCGGCTGCCAATGGTGCAGCCGTGCAGCAGCGCCTTGTGACCCACAGTCACGTCGTCCCCCAGTGTGAGCGGATAACCACCGGGGTTATAGTCACTGGCGTGAGTGATATGCAGAACCGACCCATCCTGGATGCTGCACCGATGCCCGATACGGATTTTGTGCATATCACCACGCACGACGGTCATCGGCCAGATGGAAACGTCATCGCCGGTTTCAACATCGCCAATCACCACCGCACTTGGATCGACCCATGCCCGTTCCCCAAAATGTGGCGTGATACCCTTGTGTGAACGTATATTCGTCATTACATAGTACCTGTTAAAGTAAAATTGAACGCGTATACCCGGAGGCCCGGGGCGCCTGTGGGAGAGGTCCTTCCAAAACTGTCTGTCGCCATGGATGGCGACAGTCAAGCGTCACATGGGTGAGGCTGAGCGTTTATGAAGCAAAGCTTCATGCTTCAGCCGAACGACTGCAATCTATGATTGCAGGCCGGACCCCGGAGGGGTGCCGCAAGGAGCGTGTTTTGGAAGGACCTCTCCCACAGGTGCCAGCCCCATAGAATTAAGAAACCAAACTACCCAAGATGCGACGAACTGAGAAGGGGACCTATGAATAACCCGTTACTGACTGACGACCTGTTGCCGAAGTTTGACCATGTTCGCACCGAGCACATGGAAACGGCAATTGACCAGATTCTCAGTGAAAACCGGATGAAAATCAGCCAGCTCGCGGAGCAGGACGATCCCACCTGGGAGACCCTGGCGCAGCCGATGCAGGCGCTGGACGACAAGCTGAGCAATGCCTGGTCGGTGATTTCACACCTCAACGGCGTGATGAACAACGACGAACTGCGCAAGGTGTACAAGAACTGCCTGGAGAAGCTCACCGAGTACAGCACCGAGGTGAGCCAGAACGCGGCCCTCTGCGACGCCTACAAGAAGCTGGCCGAGCGAGACGATTTCAAGAACCTGAGCGAAGCCCAGCGCAAGTCTGTGGAAAACACCCTCCGGGATTTCCATCTGGGTGGTGTCGACCTGCCGGAAGACAAGAAAAAGCAGTATGCCGAGTTGTCCCGGGAGCTGTCCGAGCTGTCCAACAAGTTCAGCGATAACGTGCTGGATGCTACCCAGCACTGGTTCAAGCACATTACCGATGTTGATGAGCTGGCCGGTGTTCCCGAAACCGCCATTGAGAGCGCCAAGCAGGCCGCCCGCCAGAAAGAGCTGGAAGGCTATGTGATCACCCTGGATTTCCCCAGCTTCTTCCCGGTTATGACCTACTGCGACAACCGGGATCTGCGCCGGGAAGTCTATGAAGCCTTTGTGACCCGCGCCTCCGACCAGGGCCCGGATGCCGGCCAGTGGGACAACACCCCGGTGATGGCGGAGATCCTCAAGCGCCGCCACGCCCAGGCCAAGCTGCTGGGCTTTGACAATTACGCCGAGCGCTCTCTGGCCACCAAGATGGCCCGCAGCAGCGACGAAGTGCTGGACTTCCTGAACCAGCTGGCGGCCAAGTCCAAGCCCCAGGCCGAAAAAGAATTTGCCGAACTCAGGGCGTTCGCGAAAGACGAGTACGGCGCCGAGGAACTGCAGGCCTGGGATATCGGCTATTACAGCGAAAAGCTTCGCCAGAAGCGCTACGACATCTCTCCGGAAACCCTGCGTCCCTGGTTCCCGGTGAACAAGGTGGTGCCCGGACTGTTCCGTGTCGCTGAAAAGCTGTTCGATGTCCAGATTGAAGCGAAGCCGGAAGTGGAAACCTGGCACGAGGATGCGACTGCCTACTGTATCAGTCGCAACGGTGAGCCCCTGGCCTGGTTCTATCTCGACCTCTATGCCCGCCAAGGCAAACGTGGCGGTGCCTGGATGGCCGATTGCCGGGTGCGCTGGCGCAACCTGCGTGGCCAGCTCCAGTTGCCGGTAGCCTTCCTGACCTGCAACTTCACACCGCCGGTCAGCGGCAAGCCGTCACTGCTGACCCACGATGAGGTCACCACCCTGTTCCACGAATTCGGCCACGGCCTGCATCACATGCTGACCCAGGTGGACGTGCTGGATGTGTCCGGCATCAACGGTGTCGCCTGGGACGCCGTCGAGCTGCCCAGCCAGTTCCTGGAAAACTGGTGCTGGAATCCGGAATCCCTGGGCCTGATCGCCTCGCACCACGAAACCGGTGAGCCGCTGCCGGAAGATCTGCTGCAGAAACTGCTGGCGGCCAAGAACTTCCAGTCCGGCATGGGCATGGTGCGCCAGCTCGAATTTTCACTGTTCGACTTCCGCCTGCACGCGGAATTCACCGACGAAGCGCCCACCAACCCGCTGGATATGCATCGCAAGGTGCGAAGCGAGATTGCCGTGGTGGAAGCCCCGGAATTCAACCGCTTCCCCAACTCCTTCTCGCACATCTTTGCCGGTGGCTATGCGGCTGGCTACTACAGCTACAAGTGGGCGGAAGTGCTGGCGGCCGATGCCTTCTCCCTGTTCGAGGAAAAAGGTATCTTCGACCCGGAAACCGGCAAGGCCTTCCTCCATAATATTCTGGAGAAAGGCGGCTCACAGGAGCCGATGGAATTGTTCAAGGCCTTCCGGGGTCGCGAACCGCAGGTGGATGCGCTACTGAAACAAACCGGCATCACGGACGAAGCGGCCTGACCCAATTTGAGCCGGCAGTCGTAAAGGCTGCCGGTTGTTCCAAACGGGAGTATTTATATGGCGAGTCCAAAACGTTTTATCGCCGGCGCCGTCTGTCCTCGCTGCGCGGAGATGGACAAGATCATGATGTTCACCACCGACGACGATGACCAGGTACGCGAGTGCGTGGCCTGCGGCTTCACCGATGCGGTGTCTGACGCCGAACAACCGTCCAACCCCGAGCTTGAGACGCGGGTGAACAAGCGCAAGAACGAGGACGATCACACCGTCAAGCAGGTTGTGTTTTTCAAGTCTGCTGCTGACGACGAGGATTAATTCTTATCTCCTGGCCTTCTGGTTGAGGGGCGGAGAGGCCATGGGAATGCTTTTCTTCTGGGAAAAACAACTCGCTTCGCTCAGACATCTTTTTCCCGGCAGAAAAGCACACCCACACCCTCTCGATCTGACTCAAAAGATATCTCTTTAAGGCAAATTCTTTTCAGCGATATCTGATGGTTTCTATGTGAGGGGGCCGGGATATTTTTCCCGCCGGAAATTGATGTCTGAGCGCAGCGAGTTGCCATTTCCAAGGGAAAAATATCCCGGCCCCCTCGCAACTCCCCTCAACAAGCAGGCTACAGAAAAACCTCCCAGCTCAAAGAACCATAGCCGCCAACCACCCAAAGCCAAGCAGCGGCAAATTGTAGTGCAGGAACGTCGGCACCACGGTATCCCAGATGTGGTTGTGCTGGCCGTCGGCGTTCAGGCCGGCGGTGGGGCCGAGGGTGGAGTCGGAGGCCGGGGAACCGGCATCCCCCAGGGCGCCGGCGGTGCCGACCAGGGCCACGATGGCCAGGGGGCTGAAGCCGAGTTGCAGGGCCAGGGGCACGTATAGGGCCGCGATGATGGGGATGGTGGAGAAGGACGAGCCGATACCCATGGTAATCAGCAGACCTACCACCAGCATCAGCAGTGCGGCCATGGCCTTGTTCTCGCCGATCACGCCCACGGAGCTGTCCACCAGGCTGGCGATTTCTCCGGTTTCCCGCATCACTTCGGCAAAGCCGGAGGCGGCGATCATGATGAAGCCGATCATGGCCAGCATCTTCATACCTTCGGTGAACAGGTCATCGGCTTCTTTCCAGCGCACCACACCGGACAGGTTGAAGAGCACGAAACCGGCCAGGGCGCCCAGGATCATGGAGCCCAGCCAGAGCTGCACCACGAAGGCGGTAACGATGGCCAGCAAGGCCATAACCAGGGTGCGCGGGCTATAGCTGGTGTCTACCCGCTCGGCCTTGGTGATGGTTTCCAGGTTATAGGTGCGACCACTGCGGTAGCTGAAAAAGACTGCGATCAGCAAGCCGCACAACATGCCCAGTGCCGGCAGCGCCATGGCTTTCATGACGCTCAGACCGGAGGCGTCGACGCCGTTAGCGTTGATCTTGGCGATCAGGATTTCATTCAGGTAAATGCCGCCAAAGCCGACGGGCAAAAACATGTAGGGTGTAATCAGGCCGAAGGTCAGCACACAGGCAACCATGCGGCGGTCCATGTTCAGTTTTGCCATCACGTACAGCAGCGGCGGTACTACCAACGGTATGAAGGCAATGTGGATCGGCAGGATATTCTGGGACGAGATGGCAATGGCCAGCAGCAGGCCAATGATCAGGAAGCGGATGCCGTTAACGGCGGCGCCTTCTTCCTGGCGACCGACCAGGGCCAGGGCCTTGTCGGCCAGGGCGTGGGCCAGGCCGGACTTGCCGATGGCAACGGCGAAAGCACCGAGGGTGGCATAGGACAGTGCCACGGTGGCACCGCCGCCCAGGCCGCTATTGAAGGCTTCGATGGTGGCTTCCAGGGACATTCCTGCAATCAGGCCGCCGGATACGGCACCGATGATGAGGGCAACAACAACGTGAATGCGGCACAAACTCAGGACGAGCATGATGGCAACCGCAGCAACAACGGCATTCATGGCAAAACTCCGGGTAGGAATTAATGGTTTGTCCGGCCCCTTGTGGGGACCGGCATCATGAAAAGCGCGGTAATGTGCAGGAAATGGTCGCGGTAGTCAAAGCGGTTGTGTAACGGTCAGGCTTCATCAAGGCGGGCAAAGCGGGGGACCTGTTCGCCGGCCATTTCCACGGTTTCCCGGAACATGGTCAGCGGGCGTACCCAGAGGCTGTAATCACCGTACAGGCAGCGATAAACCACCATCTGTTCTTCAGTTTCACTGTGCCGGGCGATCCCGAGTACTTCGTAATCCTTGCCCTTATAGTGCCGGTAACGGCCAGGGCGTATGTCGTTCTTGCGTTCGGTCATTCTCGGCCTCGATGGTTTCAGGCTATGCTGGCCTTGCAGTTATAGAGGACGCAGCACGCGCAACCGTCTAAAATGGAAGCAACTGCAAGGATGCAAAAAGACTCAGTCAGGGCCTGAAAGTGTAGAACACCAGGAAGGGCCCGGAAACCGGAAACCGCTATGATGCGGCAGTTATCCTGCATCCTTCTGATTTTTCTGTCGCTGGCATGCCTGGCCAGCGCGCCTGTTCAGGCCGCTCCCGTAGCCTTTGACTGGCTGGAAGCGCCCGCCGATGAGCTGGCACTCGAAGACGTTCGCGCCCTGCCCCCGGGCGCCTGGCAGAGGTTTGGCTCAAATGAGGTTTTTAATCGCGGGTTCAGCGATGGCAGTTTCTGGCTGAGAGTCGAGATTCCGCCAGAGCCGGTGAACCGGGTTCTGGAAATCGGCTATCCGTTGCTGGACGAGGTGTCCGTGCACTGGGTGGTTGATGGCGAGCTGATCCAGACCCACCATACGGGCGATACCCTCCCGTTCAGCAGTCGCCCGATTTATCACCGCAATTTCGTCTTCCTGGTACCGTCGAATACCGATACGGCGACCGCCTTTGTGCGCGTGCAAACGCTCGGGTCGGTACAGATTCCCGTGGCAGTCACGCCTTCGGCCGAATTCCTGGCCAATGAGCAGCTGTCTTACGGCTGGCAGACGATGTTTCTGGGTATCATCGCTGCGATGGCGCTCTACAATCTGTTTCTGTTTGTCATCGTGCGCCATTCCACCTACTTCTGGTACGTGCTGACTGTTGTGTTTACCGGGCTGGTTCAGCTCAACTTCAATGGTGTGCTCTTCCAGTGGCTGTGGCCGAATGCCCCGGGTATCAACCGGTATTTCACCATTCCGGTTATCTGTTTCGCTCTGTTCTCCGCCATTATCTTCGCCATCCGTTTTCTCAATATCCGGTCCTACAGCCTCAGAAGTTACCGCTTCCTGCAGTGGATTCTGGCCGCCATTTCTGCCAGCTTCGTCTTTACTCTTTTTGGCAGTTACCAGACGGGGATTGTCCTGGTCAGCGCGATTGCGGCAGTGGTCACTCCCGCGGTCTGGTTCATCGGTTTCCTGGTCTGGCGGAAAGGTCAGGTATTGGGCGGTTTCTACGTTCTGGCCTGGACGCCATTGCTGATCGGCCATCTGATTCTCGCGGTCAGCAAGCTTGGCATCATGCCCCGCAGTTTCCTGACCGAGTTCATGCCTCAGATCGGCGTGGCCCTGGAGGTGGTTCTGCTTTCCTTTGCGCTTGCCTACCGGATCAACCTGGAACGTCGCAAGCGCCATGAGGCCCAGGAGCAGGCGCTGGCGATCCAGCAGCAGGCCAACCTGACCCTGGAGATGCGGGTTCAGGCGCGCACCGACGAACTGGAACGGGCCAATGAGCAGCTCAAGGCGATCAGCCTCACCGACGGTCTGACCCATGTGGCCAACCGGCGTCGGTTCGATGAAAAACTCAACGATGAGTGGCGACGGGCCCAGAGACACGGTCACCCGTTGAGCCTGTTGATGCTGGATATTGATCACTTCAAGCGGGTAAACGACGAGCTGGGACACCTGGTTGGCGACGATTGCCTGACCGCGGTGGCCGCCTTGTGCGTCGCAGAAGTGCAGCGTTCCGGGGATCTGTTGGCCCGCTATGGCGGCGAGGAATTCAGCATCCTGCTACCAGCCACGCCTGAGGAGGGAGCGGTTCGGGTGGCCGAGCGAGTGCGTCAGGCGGTGGCCCGTTCCCCGGTGCATTCCGGGGAACGGGTGGCTCCGGTCAGTCTTACCATCAGTGTGGGCGTGGCGTGCCTGGTGCCAGGGCCAGATATGGAGCCCCAGGAGCTCATCCGTCAGGCCGATGAGGCGCTATACGCGGCCAAGGAGTCTGGCCGTAACCGGGTTATGGTGGCGCGGGATTTCAGGGCGGCGAGCGCACCTGGTGCCTGAGGTCTCCCGGATCTTCAGTTCTTCAGTTTGTACCGCCCTGGTCCGAGGAATATCACTGCAACTGCTGTAAAGAGGAAGAAGCCCTGCAGCTCCAGCGCCCAGCCGCCGCTGCGCCCAAGGCTCAGGAGTTCGTTGCCGTGAACCAGGATGATGGCAAACAGCATGTTGAAAATAATCAGCAGCGCACCGATCCGGGTCTGATACCCAAGGATGACCATCAGCGGCGCGATGATCTCACCCACGTACACCCCGTAGGCGAGGAAGGTTGGCAGGCCGTGGCTGGCCAGCTCCCCTTCAATGAAGCCGATGCCGTTGAGCAGCTTGGCAATGCCATGGAACAGCATCAGGCCGCCCAGGGTCAGGCGGATAATCAGTTTTCCCAGATCAGCGTTTTCGAGCAAGGTACAGGTCTCCGTTCTACAGATTGCGAATGTCAGGGTAAAGCGGCAGCAGTTGTTTGATCAGTCGGTTCTGGGCGCCGGTTGGGATATCGTTCTGTTCCATGGCCAGAATCAGGTTCTCGGCCAGGGCATTGAACTGGGTGTCCGTGATGTCCATGTCAGAGTGCAGTTCACGCATCTCTCGCCCGGTATAGCTGCAGGGCCCACCGCTGAGCTCGCACAACTGATCCGTGAGGTTCTGGTGAAACCGGGCGACATCCATGCCTTTGAACTGTTGGTTGATGCGTTCGTCCTCGACGATCAGGTAGAGCAGGTCCTCCACCACGTTTTCAATGCCTTCACGTTCACCGAGCTGCTGATAAAGGGATCTATCAGGTTGGCTGTTCAGACTCTGGCAGCCACCGAGCATCAGTGCCAGCGAGATTAACAGGGCGGTAGGCGTAAGGTAGAGATTGGTAAGTGCCATGATCAGAAACTCCCCTGCAGCGACAGATACAGACCTTGCTGGTCTTCCAGTGTGGCAACGTCACCCAGGTTGACCAGGGCGCCCGTGACCGCCAGACGACGGTCCGGCACCCAGGCCACGAACAGGTCCCACCAGTCATCTTCGGTGGCAAACCCCAGGTTGTCCGGTTTTTGCCGGTATTCCGCGCCCACCAGCCACTGGCGGTTGAGGAAAAGCCCGACGCTGCCCTCCATCATCAGTTCGTGGCTGTTGTTCTGGTCGCCGCCAAAACCGAGAAGCCCGCCCTGGTTGGCCCGGGTGGCCCGGGCGGTCAGATTAACCAGCAGGTTGCGTTCCATCACGGCGGCGAAGAACAGCTTGCTGCCGCTGACATAGACATCGGTGCCACTGTCATCCCGGGCGCCGATCGCCGAGGATACGGTGAAATCCCGCTGCCGCTTGTACTGCACGCCGGCGGACCACTGGCCCGAGGGACTGTAAAGCACATCGCCAACGAGCCGGATCTTGGCGCCAAAAATATCCTGGTTCAGCTCGTCCTGTTCAAGGCCGAAGCCGTCTTTGAGGGTAAACACCAGGCTGTCCAGATCCAGGGTCTGCCGCGCCACGGTGAGCTCCAGCCGGTTATTCCAGTTCAAGCCGGCACCGGTAACCGCAAGCGTGTAATCGTCCACTTCGGCCCGGCTGAGTGCCAGGGTGCCACCCCACTCCTCGTCGCTGGCATAGCTCCCCAGCAGTGCCCAGGGTACCAGGCCGCCGCCGGCACTGCCCTCTATGGTGGTAACGCCGCCGGTCGCCCAGATCCGGCTGCCGATGTCGGCCGTGGCAGTCGGTGCTGCCAGAAACGCCAGGATTAGGGCCATCAGACGTCTAGCTGTCATTCTGAATACTCCGGGTTGGTATGGGTCAATTGCTCCCGGCGTGCAGCCAGGGAATGGGCCGTCTCCGGCAGGTCCTCCGGTGCGACCGGACGGCTCAGGTAGAAACCCTGAGCCAGGTTGCAGCCCCAATGCTGCAGAAGACGCCACGCCTCCAGGTTCTCGATACCTTCGGCTACAACCTTCAGCCCGAGGCCGTGGGCCATATCAATGGTGGACTGCACAATCAGCTGGTCCTGAGGCTCGGAATCCAGTTTAAGTACGAACGATTTGTCGATCTTCAACTCCTGTACCGGCAGTTTGCGGAGCTGGGACAACGAGGAATAGCCGGTGCCGAAGTCATCTACCGACAAAGTCACGCCCAGCTCCCGAAGCTGTTTCAGGGTGGCCATGGCCACTTCCGGGTCTTCCATCAGGGCGCTCTCGGTCACTTCCAGGGTGACCCGTTCCAGGTCGTGGTGCCAATCGGAAAAGGTTTCGGCAATGTGCCGGGTCAGGGCGGGCCAGATCAGGTCCATGGCGGACAGGTTGATGGCAACGCCCGCGTCGACACCCTGTTCATGCCATCGCCGGGCATCGCTGGCTACGCGTTGGAGTATGTGGGCTGTCAGATCGTGGATCTGTCCCGACTGTTCGGCAAGAAAGATAAACTCTTCCGGGGAAATAAAGCCCAACTCCGGGTGAATCCATCGCACCAGCGCTTCCACCTGCTCCAGCTCGCCGGTCTGGCTGTTCAGTTTTGGCTGATAGTTCATGTGCAACCCGTTGTTCAGGATGGCGGTGTGCAGATCGGTAACCAGTTTCAGTTCCCGGAGATGACTTTCATCCTGTCCGGGCTTGTAGCGTGTGAAGGCTTCGGGATGGGCCTCGGCCTGCTCGAAGGTGAGATTGAGCCGGCGACGCAGGGCGTCGGTATCCGAGGCATCTTCCGGCAGTTCCATGGTGACGATGGTGACCCTGAGGGAGAAGGGCGTCTGGTCTACCTGCAAGGGAGATTCGATGAGCGCGTGCAGTTGCCGGATTCTGTCACTGCCTTGCTCCGGGGGCAGTGAAGGGATCAGGGCCAGGAATTCGCCGCCACCGGTGCGGGCGAGGATATGGGCGTCCGGGAGTTCCTGCTGCAGGCGCTTGGCAATACCGATCAGGACCTTGTCGCCGAATTCCAGCCCCAGGGTGTCGTTGATATCGGAGAGATCGTTGAGCCGGATCCCCACCAGTGAACCCGTGCCACGGTTCTCAAACAGCTCGGCGGCCTCCTGCATCAGGGCGTTGCGGTTTTTCAGTCCGGTGACGTCATCGTGGGTCGCCGCATAGCGGATCTGGGCTTCCCGCTCCCGAAGGCCAGACAGCATATCCCGCAGGGCGTTGCGGAGCTGGGTCAGTTCGCCGCCGGCCCGGATGGCCGGTGCCTCGGGTGTGGTGCCCTCACCGATAGCCCGCGCGTAGCTTGCCAGCTGCAAAACCGGGCGCCCGAGGTTCCGGGCAATGACCAGCGCCAGCAGAATGGCGAAAATCAGGATGGCGGTCACCAGCAGGGCAATTTCCACCGCTCGCCGGTAGTAATTCTGGAGCGTGGCATCACGGCTGATCAGGAGCACGGCCTGGACGGCGGCGGGGTCTGATTCGCCCAGGTTGATGATCCGGGTGAAATAACCGGCACTTTCAATAAAATTGGCGTTGGCGGATGCGCCTGCAAGCTCCTGTTCCAGCTTGGCATCGATGCTGCTGGTGGCGGCAAAACTGTTCAGGTTGTCGTTCTGGTTCGATCGCGCCCGGAAGATCACCGAGGTGCCACTGAGCCTGGCGATGACCTCTGCCAGGGACTGGTCCATGGCAAAGCCGCTGACCAGCGAGGCCCGAAGCCCCGGGGCCTCTATCGGGATGATGAGAATCTCGTAGCCCCTGCCATCAATGGCCCGCAGTGACCGGGTAAACCCATTACGACGGGTGCTTGTCAGCTGTTCCTGGCTGACGGCAGGAAAAGGGTTTTGCAGGGTCGAGGCCAGGGGCTCTCCCTGACTGTCCAGCAAGAGCGCGAAGTCGGCACCCACCCTGCCGCTGTGGTTTTCCAGGGCACTGTCGATGGTTGCCGGGTCGCGGCTGGCAATGGCCGAGCGAAAGCCGAAATCCTGCACCACAACACTGAGCCGGGACAGTTCCAGCTCAGTCCGGCGGTCAATGACCTCGTTGGTCAGCCGCTCTCCGATGGCCAGCTGTTCCAGTGCCCGGCTTTTCTCATCCTCGAACAGGTACACCATCAGCAGGGCGACGATCACCAGGCTGACCAGCGCCACCAGAGAGATCATGGCGGCAATAAGCCGGCCCCGGAATCCGAGACGAGATACCAGACCCATCAAAGCTCCCGAAAGCGCTGCTGGAGACGGTCCAGCGAGCCTTCCGCGGCGGGCTCGGGCTCAAGATTGAGGGTGACGATTGCGGACTCGCTATCACGTTCGATTTCACGGGTGACCGGGCGGGTATTATCCGGCAGTCGTGGGTGCCAGATCTCAAGTGTCACCGTGCCCTGGCTGCCCTCGCTGGGCAGTGCATCGAGCGAGAGGGTGACCTTGCCGGAGGCATCTGTCCGGCCGGTGGCAGCGGTGTCGGTGACCACCACAAAGCCCTGCATGTGGTCGTGAATGTTGCAGCCCAGTTCAACGATGCCTGGCTTGTCGAAAACAATGGGAGCCGCCGGGCGGTCGGCGTAAAGCTCGATGTTGAAGGTTTTTGCCGGCGAGAAGGAATACACGTGATGCTGGGTATTGTCGCGATTCGGGAAATCCACGCTGGAGCCGACTGGCACCACCAGTACATGGGGGTGGAAGGCGCGATCCTTCTGATAGATTTCGGCAGAAACCGGTGTTGCCGGACGGGCACTGTCTACGGAAACCACGGCATTGGCCACGGGTTCGGTGTTGCCTTCCAGGGTGACGGTTACGGACAGCTCGTACGCGTTGGCTGTCGATACCATGGCAGAAATCAACAGTCCCGCCAGCACTGCAATCGCTGATACTTTCATTAAACCTCTGAACCTGTCAGGCCAGGCCGGACCCGAGAGAAAATCGAATGTGGTTCCTTACCAGCAGATTTTCCCAGTAATGCCGCATCCAGTCCCAGGCGGCGTTGTTCACCTGCTCGACAAACGGGTCGAGGTTGAGTTCGTAGTAGTCCGGCGTGCCTGCTATCTGCAACACGGTTACGGTGATGGAGTCGTCCAGCTCGTTGGCAAAGGGCTCGCCGATAAGCTGATGAGCCAGAAGATTAGCACGAGTTGCTTCCATATCCACGATTTCGCTGGCCCGGGTACACCGGTTGTTTTCGTACATTTCTTCCATCAACCGATGACAAAGGTAGGCGCGGATCAGCAGGCCATCGAGACCGTCGTAGCGAACCAGGAGCGCTGATGGCTGGGTAAAATACCGGATGGCGGCATTCACAAAGGGCTCAAACAGATCGGCTTTGCCGGCTTCCCGGGCACAGGCTTCGACGCATTCGATCAGCCTTGGTGCCATTTCGATGTACTCAACCACGAACTGGAACAGGCAGGTGGCGGGCTGATACCCCTCAATAGTGACCGCAGACGGGAGCGCGGCAACCTTTTCGTGAAGCTGTCGGAGGAAGGTCCCGGAGCGGGCTTCCTTGCGCCGCGCCTGGTCAATAATCTCAAGGACTACCTGTGGTGTCATTTCAGGAGAAGCCGATGTCTGAACGAATTGAGGTCGCAAGGCGCCTCCCGTTGTTAGCAACTGATAGCAACGAGTTCCCGGGCAGGAGAGGAGGGCTGGCTACCACATCGTGCCTGCCTTTTTAGACAAGTGTAGCCGAGATTTTTGCCCCTGCTTTTCCGCTGTGGTGAAAATCCCCGCCTGTAATGTTACGGATTGAATCTGCGTCACTGGCTCTGGAACCAACGATCGTTCCTGGTATGGGACCAGCACAGCCATCCCATGCTCAGGGCCCGCGCCACCATCAGGGAGATCAGCGCGAACCAGAGCCCGTGGTTGCCCCATCCGGTTGTCAGCCACCAGACCGGTGCAAACACGGCAAGGGCCGAAAACAGCATGGTGTTCTGCATGTCCCGGGTCCGGGTTGCGCCGATAAAAATCCCATCAAGAAGAAAGCCCCAGACTGCGGCAAAAGGTAGCAGCCAGAGCCAGGGCAGGTAACGCCAGGCGGTGGCTCTCACTTCCTCGATACCGGTTAGCAGTGCAATGAGCCAATGCCCGCCGGCCACAAAAACAATGGTGAGCAAGAGGGCGCCCCAGAGTGACCATCGCAGGGCACTGCGAAAGACCACCCGGAAGCGCCGCCGGCTGCCTTTGCCGATAGCCTCGCCAATCAGCGCCTCGGCAGCATTGGCAAAACCGTCCAGGGCGTTGGAGATCAACAGAAGAAAGGTGATCAGAACGGCATTGGCAGCGAGGATGGTGTCTCCCTGACGGGCGCCCTGGGCGGTAAAGAATGCCAGCACCAATAACAGCGCGATGGTTCGGACCATGATGTAGCGGTTAACCTGGAGAATCCTCAGGTAATCCTCGAGTTTGCCGAACAGAGCCCTCGTCAGCCCCTGCCCCTCAGGCATTCGTCGTAATACGATCAGGAAACCGATGGCGGCGGCGCCGTATTCGGCGATCACAGTGGCAATGGCAACGCCACGGCTGTTCCAGCCAAGCACGGTAACAAAAAGAATATCCAGCACGATGTTCAGGCCGTTTGCTGCAATCAGCATGATCATCGGGCCCCGTGGAAACTGGGTGCCGATGAGCCAGCCAACCAGCGTGTACTGGCAGAGAACGGCCGGCGCGCTCCAGATCCGGATTCCGGCGTACTCGGCCGCCAGTTCGGTCACGTTGTCACTGGGATTCATCAGGCTCAGGCCGGTCTGGATCAGAGGCTGGTGAAACAGAATGAGAAGAAGGCCGATCCCGGTTGCCAACAGGATCGAGCGCAGCAGTAATGCGACCTGGCTGAAGTTGTCCCGCTTGCCCCAGGCCTGAGCGGCCAGGCCGGTCGTGCCCATGCGCATGAAGCCAAAGGTCCAGTACAGGATGCTGAACAGATTGGCGCCTACAGCAACCGCCCCCAAGAACTCCGGACTTTCCAGGTGGCCGAGCACGGCGGTGTCCACCAGTCCCAGGAGAGGAACAGTAAGGTTGGTGAGCATCAGTGGCCAGGCCAGAGCCCAGAGGCGCCGGTCGGTTGCCGGCAGATTAAAAGTCATATTCTTTTTAAGTCTTAAAATTCCGCGGTTAGCTTTTTTGGATTTAGCTGATTTTTTAGTCTTTTTTTGATCTGTGTCTATACTCAAATTTGAGGTATCCGTAAGCAGGCTTCCACTCTGGTTTTTCCGGTGTATGCGAGCGCCAGTAAGGCCGGTGGGATAACGCAAAATCCGACAAGAATAACACTCTGTGGAGACACAGTATGCGCGTGCACGCTCAGCGGGCAGGTGCCCTTTTAGGCGGTCTGATGTTCCCCGCCTGGTCCATGGCGGACTGGACACTGAACATGACCCCGGGGGTGACCGGCACCAGTAACGAAATTTTCAGCCTTCACATGACCATACTCTGGATCTGCGTCGTCATCGGCGTCGTGGTCTTCGGAGTCATGTTCTGGTCTATTTTTGCCCACCGAAAATCCCAGGGCGCCAAACCGGCCAACTTTCACGAGAACACCCTGGTAGAAATTCTCTGGACCATCATACCGTTTGTGATCCTCGTTGTTATGGCGATTCCTGCCACGGCGACCCTGGTCGACATGTATGACACCTCCGAATCGGAGGTGGACATCAAGATCACCGGGTATCAGTGGAAGTGGCAATACGAATATATCAATGAAGATTTCGGCTACTTTTCCAACCTGGCGACGCCACGTGACCAGATTGAGAACCGACAGGCCAAAGGTGAAAACTACCTTCTCGAGGTGGATAACCATCTGGTGATTCCGGTCGGGAAAAAGATTCGTTTTCTGGTAACGGCGAACGATGTTATCCACTCCTGGTGGGTGCCGGACTTTGGTGTCAAGAAAGATGCGATTCCAGGCTTCATCAACGAGACCTGGACCCGCGTCGACAAGCCCGGCATTTACCGCGGTCAGTGCACCGAACTTTGTGGCAAGGACCATGGCTTCATGCCGGTGGTTGTCGAGGCGGTTCCCGAGGAGGAATACAACACCTGGGTCGCGGAGAAGAAGGAAGCTGCCGAGCGCGAGCGCCAGTTGACCCAGAAAGACTGGACCATGGCCGAGCTGATGGAACGGGGCGAAAAAGCCTACCAGACCGCTTGTGCTGCCTGCCACCAGGCCGACGGCAGCGGTGCGCCACCGGCGTTCCCGGCGCTGAAGGGCAGTCCCATTGCAACCCAGGACATGGCGGCTCACATAGACATCGTTGTGAACGGCAAGTCCGGCACGGCCATGCAGGCTTTCGGCAACCAGCTGAGCGAAGTGGACCTGGCGGCGGTGATTACCTACGAGCGGAACGCCTGGGGTAACAACACCGGTGAAATGGTCACTCCGAAAGAAATTTTTGATTACAAGAACCAGCAGTAATCAACGCCAGATAACAGATATCACCAGCCACAATAAATGGCGGTAACGGGGGTTTTCATGAGTGCGGTTGCAGATACCCACGCCCAGGATCATCATCACGGCCCGGCAAAAGGCATCAGCCGCTGGCTGCTGACCACGAACCACAAGGATATCGGGACCATGTACCTGATATTCAGCTTTGCCATGTTCCTGTTGGGCGGGAGCATGGCCATGGTCATCCGGGCAGAACTCTTCCAGCCCGGGCTGCAGATCGTGCAGCCGGAATTCTTCAACCAGATGACCACGATGCATGGTCTGATCATGGTCTTTGGTGCGGTCATGCCGGCGTTTGTCGGCCTTGCCAACTGGATGCTGCCCTTGATGATCGGGGCTCCAGACATGGCGCTGCCCCGGATGAACAACTGGAGCTTCTGGCTGCTGCCCTGCGCCTTCCTGATTCTGGTTTCCACCCTGTTCATGGAAGGCGGCGGTCCCAACTTCGGCTGGACCTTCTACGCGCCCCTGTCCACAACCTACGGGCCGCCGAGCACGACCTTCTTCATTTTCGCGGTCCACATCATGGGTATCTCGTCGATCATGGGCGCGATCAACGTGATCGCCACCATCCTGAACCTCCGGGCGCCGGGCATGACCCTGATGAAGATGCCCCTGTTTGTCTGGACCTGGCTGATTACGGCGTTCCTGCTGATTGCGGTGATGCCGGTCCTGGCCGGTGTGGTGACCATGATGCTGATGGACATCAACTTCGGCACCAGCTTCTTTGACGCCTCCGGCGGCGGCGATCCGGTACTGTTCCAGCACGTGTTCTGGTTCTTCGGGCACCCCGAGGTATACATCATGATCCTCCCGGCCTTCGGGGCGGTCTCCCATATCATTCCGGCATTTTCCCGCAAACCCCTGTTTGGCTATGCCTCCATGGTCTATGCGGTCGGTGCCATTGCCCTGCTGTCTTTCGTGGTCTGGGCCCACCACATGTTCACCGTTGGCATTCCCATCGTTGGCCAGCTGTTCTTCATGTACGCCACCATGCTGATCGCGGTGCCCACCGGGGTGAAGGTGTTCAACTGGGTGGCCACCATGTTCCGGGGTTCTCTCACCTTTGAGGCGCCCATGCTGTTTGCCGTGGCCTTCGTGATCCTGTTCACCATTGGAGGTTTCTCCGGTCTGATGCTGGCCATCGCGCCGGCTGACTTCCAGTACCACGATACCTATTTCGTGGTTGCCCACTTCCACTATGTGCTGGTGCCGGGTGCCATCTTCGGGATCTTCGCTTCGGCTTACTTCTGGCTGCCCAAGTGGACCGGGCACATGTATGACGAAACCCTGGCCAAGACCCATTTCTGGCTGTCTTTTGTTGGCATGAACCTGGCGTTCTTCCCGATGCACTTCCTGGGACTGGCAGGCATGCCACGACGGATTCCGGATTACGCGCTGCAGTTCGCCGATTTCAACATGGTTTCCAGTGTCGGTGCATTCATGTTCGGTGCCACACAGCTGTTGTTCCTGTTTATCGTGGTCAAGTGCATCAGGGGTGGCAAAGAGGCGGCCGCCAAGCCCTGGGATGGTGCCGAAGGTCTTGAGTGGACCGTGCCCTCACCGGCGCCTTACCACACCTTCTCGACACCACCGGAAGTTAAGTAACCGGAGGCCGGCACCATGTCGAACCAGCAGGCAAACAAGGCAGGCGCATCCCGCAGCACCAACCGTGTTGTGGGTTGGTGCCTGGCCGGGGTAGTTGGCATGTTTGCCTTCGGCTTTGCCATGGTGCCTCTCTACAACGTGTTCTGTGAGATTACCGGGATAAACGGCAAAACCGGCGGGCGATACGAGTCCACCGAGGTGGCCGAAGCTGACATGAGCCGGACGGTAAAAGTTCAGTTTCTTGCGTCCAATGGCCCGGGAATGACCTGGAAGTTTCGCCCGGTTGTGCGCTCCGTGGAAGTGCATCCCGGAGAGCCGACGACGGTGAACTTCTATGCCGAGAACCCCACGGCCGAGCCGATGGTCGGGCAGGCGGTTCCCAGCCTTGCGCCCTCGGAAGGCACGCTCTACTTCCACAAGACCGAGTGCTTCTGCTTCAACCAGCAACCGCTTGAAGCCGGCGAAAGCACTGAAATGCCCCTGATTTTTATCGTCGATAAAGACCTGCCGGCGCACATCACGAAACTCACCCTGTCCTATACGCTTTACGATCAGGGCAAGCAGCCGGCGGTAACGCAAACTTCCCGGAAAGACACAACAACAAACGATAACGGATAAGCCATCGGAGACTGTCATGGCGGAAAACCAGACCTACTACGTTCCGGAACAGAGCAAGTGGCCCATCATTGCGACGGTTGGCCTCGGCGTGACCCTCTATGGGGTTGCGGCCATCATGGTCAACGGCAAGCAGGGCGAGAGCACCACCGGTGCCTGGATCATGTTCATGATTGGCGCCATCATCATGGCGTACATGTTGTTCGGCTGGTTCGGGAACGTCATCAAGGAAAGCCGGGCCGGGCTTTACAGTCCGCAGATGGATCGTTCTTTCCGCTGGGGCATGAGCTGGTTTATTTTCTCGGAAGTGATGTTCTTCGCCGCGTTTTTCGGGGCCCTGTTTTACGTTCGGGTTTTCGCTGTGCCCTGGCTGGGTGGCGAGGGCGACCGGGGTTCCTCCAACATGCTGTGGGAAGGCTTTCAGTCGAGCTGGCCTCTCATCAATAACCCTAGCCCGGAGGCCTACCCCGGACCCAAAGAGGTCATCAGTGCATGGGGCTTGCCGTTGATGAATACCATTCTGCTGGTGACATCTTCCTTCACGGTAACCGTGGCTCACCATGCCCTGAAGGCGGGCAATCGGGCGAAAACCAAGCTCTGGCTTGCCCTGACCATTGCGCTGGCCATCGTGTTCGTGTTTGTCCAGGGCTATGAGTACATGCACGCCTACCAGGACCTCGATTTGACTCTGCAATCCGGGATCTACGGCAGCACCTTCTTCATGCTGACAGGCTTCCACGGGGCACATGTGATTCTCGGGTCTCTGATGCTGATCATCATGCTGATTCGCATAAACAAAGGCCACTTCACGGCCGATAATCACTTCGGGTTTGAAGCGGCGGCCTGGTACTGGCACTTTGTGGACGTGGTGTGGCTTGGTCTCTTTGTCTTTGTCTACATTCTCTGAAAAAGGTTGATCAGGGCGTCGGGTTCAATGTCAGGGCGCCCTGCCACAGAGCAATCAGAATGACCGCCAGGAGCAGTATGCTGAGTGTGACCCGAACCGCCAGGGAGTTCACCACCCGGTTGGTTTTGCCGCCATCCTTGATGAGAAAGAACAGGCCACTGAACAGACTCACCACGACGGCAAGCATCAGAAAAACGATAAAGCCCTTGAGCATGGGAGTTCCTGTTTTTGTAGGTGCAGTGAATGTACGGGCAGGAACAGGTTCCAGACCCGTTGAGGTCACTATAGCAGAGCATGTCTGATTCGCAGGGCCAACACCGTCAATGGCACTTTGACTGGCGATTGCTGGTGTTCAGCGGCGTCTTCCTGCCCATACTTATTGGCCTCGGTGTCTGGCAGCTGAATCGGGCGGAAGAAAAGCAGCTTCTGCTGAACCAGTGGCAGCAGGAAGCGGAAAACCGGGCCTGGCAGGACATGGAGTCCGGTGATCTGACCCGTGGTCGGCCTCTGACACTGACCGGGATGTACGGAAGCCGAAACTGGCTGCTGGATAACCGGACCCGTGATGGCATCCCGGGTTATGAAGTCCTGACAGAGTTTCGTCCTCTGGAAGGGCCGCCGATTGTGGTTAATCGCGGTTGGGTCCAGGCGCCGCGAACCCGGGATCAGCTCCCGCAGCTGGAAACGCCGGAAGGGATTTTTACCCTGGAAGGTCGACTCAGTGACTATCCGGTGCCGCCGGTGCTGGTGGATCAGCCAGAGGCAGGCGGTCCGTGGCCCCGGCGGGTACAGAGTCTGTCCGGAGAGGCCGCACGAAAGGAGATTCCGGATCTTCCCGACAAAATAGTAAGGCTTTCCGGCAATCGCCAGCCGGGCGCTTACCGGGCGGATTGGGAACCGGACCTGATGGGGCCACAAACCCATTACGGATATGCCACGCAATGGTTTGCGCTGGCCGTGGCGCTGACTATATTGACTATAGTGGCGAGTTACCGAAAGACAGGAGCCAATAATGACAATGACAATGGCTAACCGGATATCCGACCAGGAACACAACGAAGGGCCAACCCCGGAACAGGTGCGTCGCGGCCGTCGCACGGCATTCCTCCTGTTTGCGCTGGGTTTTGGCCCGATGATTGTTGCAACCATCATGTTTTATACCGGCTGGCTGAACCCGGCCGGCCACACCAATAACGGCGTTTTGCTCCAGCCAGTGGCCCCGGTTTCAACGCTCAATCTCGAAACGGCTTCCGGTACTCCGCTGGCAGAACGCTTTGGCCCGGAAAAAATCGATCCGGACTGGCTCATGATTGTGGCTGCCGGCCAATGTGGCAGTCAGTGCGAAGAGCTGCTCTATCTGGCCAGGCAGGTGAATATCGCCCTTGGCAAGAACGCCAACCGGGTCTCCCGGGCTGCCGCACTGGGTAGTGTGCCCTCCGATCTGCAGGCGCGTTGGTCCTCCGAATACAGCTCCATGGAGCGCCTTGTGCCTGCGGCGGGTGCCCGGCCGGACTGGCCAGCCGGTATCAATCCGGAAGCGGAGCCGCGCATCCTGCTGGTTGATCCGTTCGGTAATGTGATGATGCATTACGGTTCCGAGCATACTGGTAAGGATATGCTGGAGGACCTGAAACACCTGCTCAAACTGTCGCAGATCGGTTAATGGCCAGAGCGGAGAGTCAGCCTTGAATCAGTCATCTGTTTCCCCAACTACGGCAGCCCACAAGATGGCAAAGTGGGCAACCTTTGCCGTTTTGCTGGCGGTTGTCGTGATCATGCTGGGTGCCTGGACCCGCCTGGTGCACGCAGGGCTGGGGTGTCCTGACTGGCCCGGGTGCTATGGTTTTCTCACGGTGCCCCAGAGCGAATCGAACATTGCCATAGCGAATGCCCGTTTTCCCGATACGCCGGTGGATGTGCAAAAAGGCTGGCCCGAAATGATCCACCGTTACGCCGCCGGCACCCTGGGGCTGGTGGTGTTCGGCCTGGCGGCCTACGCGGTTCGTAACCGGCGCCAGGGTGTTCCGGTAAAGCTGCCTTTGTTTATCGCCGGTTTCATCATTCTTCAGGGCGCTTTCGGCATGTGGACGGTGACCCTGAAACTGTGGCCCCAGGTGGTGGCGCTGCACCTGCTTGGCGGCTTTACCACCCTGAGTCTCCTGACGCTGCTGGCCCTCCGGTTGCGACGTCAGGCCAGACGGACAGGGGATCGGGAGCCCCCGCCATCCAATGCCCTGTCCGGTTTCCGGCCCTGGCTCTATGGCGGGCTGCTGTTAGTGGTGATGCAGATTGCCCTGGGGGCCTGGACAGCGGCCAACTACGCGGCCGTTGCCTGTACCGATCTGCCCACCTGTCAGGGCCAGTGGTGGCCTGAGGGCATGGATTTCCGGCACGGCTTTGACGTGACCCAGCATGTGGGCCCGAACTACCTGGGTGGCCAGCTGACGGCGGATGGCCGGGTGGCCATTCATGTCACTCACAGACTCGGTGCCATGCTGGTGCTGGTCTATTTCGCCGCATTACTGGCGTTGATGTGGCGTCGACGTGGTGATTCCGGCCTGGATAACGCCATCCGGCTGGTGGCGGTCCTGCTGGGTGTTCAGATCCTGTTGGGTCTGGCCAACGTAATTTTCCATATTCCCCTGTCCATCGCCGTGGCCCACAACGCCATGGGCGCAGGTCTGCTGTTGTCAGTCATTCACCTGATCTGGCGGCATCAGCTGTTACTCGAACCACATAGCATCCCGGCAACACACACAACAACAATGAACCAGGAGGTTACGGCATGAGCGAGCAAGTGGAAGCACTGCCGGCCCAGGCAATTGCGAGCGACTCCAGAACAACCATTTCCTGGCGTGACTTTCTGGAGCTGACCAAGCCCAGGGTTGTCGCGCTGATGATCCTTACCTCGGTGATCGGCATGCTGCTGGCGGCGCCAGGCGTGCCCGGTTGGGGCGTGTTGGTCTGGGGCAATCTGGGTATTGCCCTGCTTGCCGGCTCGGCTGCGGTGGTCAACCATGTGGTAGACCAGAAAATTGACACCGTCATGGCTCGCACCCGCAAGCGCCCGGTGGCCACAGGCAAGATCTCGCCTCTGGATGCGATCCTGTTCGCAACGATACTCGCGTGTGTTGGTATGGCCGTGCTGATGTGGCAGGTGAACCACCTCACTGCCTGGCTGACCCTCGCCTCCCTGGTGGGTTACGCTGGTGTCTATACCCTGTTCCTCAAGCGTGCTACGCCCCAGAACATCACCATCGGAGGTCTTGCCGGGGCCATGCCACCGTTGTTGGGCTGGACCGCTGTGACCGGCCAGGTTGAGGGCCACGCTCTGCTGCTGGTGCTGATCATTTTTGCCTGGACCCCGCCGCATTTCTGGGCTCTGGCTATCCATCGCAAGGAAGAGTACGCCAAGGCGGGCATTCCCATGCTGCCGGTCACCCATGGCAACAAGTTCACCGAGCTGCACATCCTGCTCTACACCCTGATGTTGCTGGCGGTCAGTCTGCTACCTTTTGTCACAGGCATGTCCGGCGGTATCTACCTGGTGGGCGCCCTGGCCCTTGGCCTGCGCTTTCTGCAGTATGCGGTAAGGCTGTTGAAGGGTGACGATCGGCGGGTGGCCCTGAATACCTTCAAGTATTCCATCACTTACCTCATGGCCCTGTTTGTGGTATTGCTTGTGGATCATTTTGTATTCTTTTGAGTCAGACATTGTGCTGACGCAGGCGGGGATGGCTTTCCGAAACACGCTGTAAATACGTCCGTGTACGCCCGGCTACGCCATCCATGGCTCCGCACGGTTTCGGAAAGCCATCCCCGTCTGCTTATCTGATCAACGAAGTGGACCACCCATGAAAAGCTCCAGCTCTATTCGCCTTACCCTGTTCTGCCTTCTGCTAATCGTTGTTCTGATCTTTGGACTGGTTGTCGGACGGCAGGTGTTCCTGGTGGGTAACCAGGAACCGATTCCGGCGCCGGAGCTGACGGAGTTCAATACGTATGTCTATGATCAGCCTCGTCAATTGGCAGAGTTCACGCTGACGGATGAGAACGGTGAAACGGTCACGCGGGAGAGTCTGAGGGGTCGCTGGACCATTGCATTCATGGGCTACACCAATTGCCCGGATATCTGCCCGGCAGCCATGGCCAATTTGCGCCAGACCGACAAGCTGCTGTCCAAGGAATTGCCCCAGCCTGACTATCTGCTGGTCAGCGCCGATCCGGAGCACGATACGCCGGAGAAACTCAAAGCCTACACGGATTTCTTCGGTGAAAATTTCCATGGTCTGACCGGAGATCTGGACACCTTGCGGGAACTGGCCAAAAGCCTGAACGCGGTGTTTGTCCATCGTGAGGTCGATGGCGAGCTGCTGGTGGATCACAGCGGCCATTTTGCGCTGCTGAACCCCGACGGTGAACTTGCTGCTGTGATCCAGCCGCCCCATAATCCGCACAACCTGGCCGAGGCCTTTGAGCGGATTTACCAGTGGGCAAAGGCCAATCGGGAACGGGTGAGCTCCTGACGCTTCAGAAACCCGGAATCCGATGCTCCCTATTGATGCCATTCTTCCAGACCTGAATGCGGCCCTGGAAAGCACGACTACTGTACTTCTGCAGGCTCCGCCCGGTGCCGGTAAAACCACCCGTGTGCCTGCCGCCCTTCTGGATGCGCCCTGGCGCGGTGACGGCAAGATCCTGATGCTGGAGCCCCGTCGGCTTGCAGCTCGCTCTGCCGCCCGGTTCATGGCCCGGCAACTCAATGAACAGCCCGGACAGACGGTAGGCTATCGCACAAGGCTGGATACCCGTGTGTCTGCGGCCACCCGGATCGAAGTCGTGACCGAAGGCATCCTGACCCGGCTGATCCAGGCGGATCCGATGCTGGAGGAGTACGCGGCGGTCATCTTTGATGAGTTCCATGAGCGCTCTTTGCAGGCGGATCTGGGCCTGGCCCTGGTGCGGGAATCGCAGCAGGCGTTGCGGGAGGATCTGCGGTTGCTGGTGATGTCCGCAACCCTGGATACCGGGCCGATTGCGCAAGTGCTTGGAGACGTTCCCGTAATAACCAGTGAAGGACGGGCGTTTCCGGTCGATGTTCATTACCGGCCGTTGCCGCGCAGTGGCCGCATGGTGGATCAGGTTACCGCTGTGGTTCGGGAGGCATTGGCTGATCAAAGCGGCTCACTGCTGGTGTTTCTGCCCGGTGTGGGTGAGATACGTCGGGTTGAGCAACAGCTCCGTGCAAACCTGCCGGACCGGGTGATGCTTGCTCCACTATACGGCAATCTGAAATCGGAGCAGCAGGACCAGGCAATCTCGCCGGCTCCCGAAGGCCAGCGCAAGGTGGTGTTGGCTACGGCTATTGCCGAAACCAGTCTGACCATTGAAGGGGTTCGGGTTGTTATCGATTGCGGTCAGCAGCGTCGGGCCGTTTTTGATCCCAACAGTGGCATGACCCGCCTGGTCACTGGCCGGGTATCCAGGGCTTCTGCGGAACAGCGTAAAGGCCGGGCCGGCCGGATGGAGCCCGGGGTCTGTTATCGATTGTGGAGCGAATCGGAACAGTTCGGATTGGCCGATTACACGCCGCCCGAAATTCTGGAGGCCGATCTGGCACCCTTGGTGCTGGAATTAGCCCAGTGGGGCGCGCGGGAAGCCGATGCCGTCGCCTGGATTGATAAGCCCCCTGCCGCCCATTGGAGGCAGGCTGTGGCCCTCCTGCGGTGGCTCGATCTGCTCGATTCAGACGGAGCTATTACGGACCACGGCAAAGCGGCCCGGGAGCTGGGTATACACCCGCGACTGGCGCATATGGTGCTGAAAGGCCGTTCTATAGGGCTCGGAGGCGCGGCTGCGGCCGTGGCCGCCTTGCTGGAAGAGCGTGATCTCCTGGGCCCCGGAATTGGTGCGGACATGCACGAGCGGGTTCGGGTGTTCTTCGGGGAACGGCGGGATCGCACGCTGGATGTCGCTCGCCTGAAGGCTGTACGCCAGTCGGCCCGGCGTCTTTCCGGGCCCGGGACGACTGAGGCAACACCGCCCTCGGAGACCGAAATCGGCCGATTGCTTGCCCTGGCCTATCCGGACCGTATTGCCAGGCGGCGATCGGATAAGGCGGCGAGGTATCAGCTCAGTAATGGCAAAGGTGCGGTACTGAGAGAGGATGATCCCCTGGCACGGCACGAGTGGCTGGTGGCGGCCGAGCTGGATGGCCAGGCCCGCGAAGCCACGATTTACCTGGCCGCGCCGGTGGACATTCCGGACCTGGAGCTCGACCTGGCTGACCACATACAGGAGATCGAAGAGGCACTGTGGGACGACAGCCAGGGTAAAATTCTGGCGCGGCGTGCGCGAAAACTGGGTGAACTCGTGCTTCAGGAAAAGCCGCTCGGCCGGGTGGATCCGGAACTGGTCCGGCAGGGGCTGCTCAGCGCGATTCGGAAGAAGGGCCTGGAAAGCCTGCCCTGGAGTGATGGCAGTCGCCAGTGGCGTGCCCGAATGAGGTTGCTCGCCAGAACCTTCCCGGATTCCGGCTGGCCGGACACCGATGACGCGGCGTTACTGGATAGTCTCGAGGTTTGGCTGGGCCCGTTTCTGGTCGGCATGACCCGATGGTCCGATCTGGCCCGGATCGACTTGCTGGCGGCCCTTAACAGCCTGATTGATTACCCGTCCCAGCAGCAGCTTCAGAGTCTGGCGCCAACACATCTGACCATACCGACCGGCCAGCGGGTGAGTCTGGATTACACCGCCGACAATGGCCCGGTGTTGGCGGCCAAGCTCCAGGCGCTGTTTGGCTGGAAAGAAACCCCTGCCGTTGCCGGTGGGCGGGTACCGGTGGTGCTTCATCTGTTGTCCCCCGCGCAACGGCCTCTGGCGGTCACCGCCGATCTGGCCAGTTTCTGGCGTAACGCCTACCCCGAGGTGCGCAAGGATATGCGTGGGCGGTATCCCAAGCATCCCTGGCCGGAAGATCCGTTTACCGCCGAGGCTCAGCAGGGCACGAAAAAACGCCCAACTCGCTGATGCGTTTGCTGACCAGCGCGTGTGGCACCCGCTCAAAGTAGATATTCCGTGGCGTTATCCAGTCTCCCGGCGGTGCGTTGAGTTCTTCCGCGGGCATTTCCTCGAGTTCAACCGACCCGGGGTCGGCGTCGCTGTTCCGGAAGCTGTCGGCAAGAACCCAGAGGGGCTTCCCGGCCGCATGGGCCGCCAGAGCCAACAAGTGTGTACCGCTTTTGTTGATAAAATGCCCATTGGAAAGCCAGGTATCGCACCCGGTGATCACCAGGTCAGCCTGGGGCACAAACAGCCCCATCTGCGCATCGGTGATCAAGGTGACGGGTATGGCTAGCTCGTTCAGCGCCCGTGCCAGGGAGTGGCCCTCGAAGCCCGGGCTGCTCTGGGTGCAGATGACAGAGAAGGCCTGGCGCTGTTCCGCCATGTTACGAAACAGCGCCAGTACCGCGGAGCTGGCGCTATGGGTCAGTATCACCGGCGACTCTGGCAGAAGATCGAGGGCTTGCCGGGCAATGGTTCCGGTGGCATTTTCCAGCTGGTCTCTGATGTCCATGACGGCCTGAAGTGCGACCTGAACATCACTGGAAAGACGCTGCTCGATCATGGCCAGTGCATTGCCAATCACGATCATGCTCGGGCGTGCCGCCCGGAGTTCTGCCAGTAGCCTCAGAAATGTCTCGCCCTCTGGCTCGACCTCGTCCAGGTAAGATAGCAGTTGATCGAGGGTGTTCATTGCCAGCTGTGTAGCGCCTGACCGGGAGTCCGCTGTTCAGTGCGGCCAGAAGGGACTTTGCCCTCGCATCAAGTTCCTGCATTCCGCTCTTCCGTGCTTATGTGCTGCTTCAAGGGTAGCACCTGTACGGTCTTTTCCTGATGTCTGGAGGTGAAAATAGCACTTGCCTGAATGTCAGCCCTGTATAAAATACGCGCAACTCAACCCCGAGTGCGCAGTATCCATGCACCTTGTTTCCTTCGATATTTTCCGAACCCTGGGTTTTCCCGACACCACCGTCCTCAAGCCGGACCAGTTTTTGCGTCATAAAGAACTGTTGCGGGAAGCAGATTGGGTCCTGTTTCCAGAGTACTGGCAGTTAAATGCCCTGGTTCACGGTCTCAAGTGCCGGGTGTTTCCCAGCGAAGCCAGCTACCGCATCGGCCACGACAAAGTGGAGATGACCCGTGCATTCCAGACGGTGGCCCCGGAGCACACGCCCTGGACCATGATTGAGGCCAACGGCCCGGTGGAACGTGACATGATCTGGGATGCCATGGTGCATCCGTTCGTGGCAAAGCTTCCCAAGGCCAGCATGGGCGAAGGCGTCTGGCTGATTGAATCCCGCGAGGACTGGCGCCGCTACTGCGAACGCACCGACGTGCTCTACGGCCAGGAATACCTCCCTCTGGACCGGGATGCGCGAGTTGTGGTGGTTGGCGATCAGGTGCTGACGGCTTACTGGCGAACCCAGGCCGATCAGGGCTTCTACAACAATGTGGCCCGGGGTGGCCGCATTGACAACAGTCCGGTTCCCCCGGTGATGACGGACCTGGCGTTGCGGCTGGCCAGGGATCTGGGTGTTGATCACGCAGGCTTTGATATTGCGCTGGTGGATGGCCACCCTTACGTACTGGAATTCAACCGGCTGTTCGGAAACAAGGGATTGGGCCAGGGCACGGAGCTCCAGGAGGCGATTCTCGGCTATCTCCGGGAACAGACCGAACCGGAAGACCCGGACGGCCCCACCGAACCACCGCCGATATGGCCGGTGGCGGTCTAGGAATTCCCGCCAGAATTCATGCCAGTGGCGTTGCCAGTATTGCCCATTACTTATGGGTAGATATGCTCATATCCGGGCCCTCAAAAAAGCCCGATGATCGCGCTATCTAACGGGTGCTGCAGCGTTGCTGTAGTGCCTTTTTTTATGCCTGTTTGCCCTGTGGAGGGACACACCACCCATGACCGAAGCCGCTAACGCCAATATCGCCGATTACTACGAAGCCGACACGTTCAAGCGCATCAAGGACTTTGCCGACGGCAAGGAAACTCCGTTTGTGGTGATCGACACCGCAACGATTGACCGTCAGTACGACGAGCTGGTCGAGGGTTTCCCCTACGCCAAGGTTTACTATGCGGTGAAAGCCAACCCGGCCCCGCAGATCCTGACCATGCTGCGCGACAAGGGTGCCTCTTTCGATATCGCGTCGGTTTACGAGCTGGACAAGGTGATGGCCCTGGGTGTGACCGGTGAGCGGATCAGCTACGGCAATACCATCAAGAAGGCGAAGGACATTCGCACCTTCTACGAGAAAGGCGTTCGTATGTTTGCCACCGACTCGGAGGCAGACCTTCGCAACATCGCCAAGGCGGCCCCGGGCTCGAAAGTGTATGTGCGTATCCTGACCGAAGGTACCCTGACGGCAGACTGGCCGCTGTCCCGCAAGTTCGGCTGCCAGACCGACATGGCCATGGACCTGCTGATCCTTGCCCGTGACCTGGGTCTGGTGCCCTACGGCGTGTCGTTTCACGTCGGTTCCCAGCAGCGCGAGATTGGCGCCTGGGATGCGGCCCTGAACAAGGTGAAGGTGATTTTCGAGCGTCTGAAGGAAGAAGACGGTATCGAGCTTAAGATGATCAACATGGGCGGTGGTTTCCCGGCCAACTACATCACTCGCACCAATGAGCTGAAGGTGTACGCCGAGGAGATTGCCCGCTTCCTGCACGAGGACTTTGGTGCGGAGCTGCCGGAGATCATCATCGAGCCGGGCCGATCGCTGATTTCCAACGCCGGTGTTCTGGTGAGCGAGGTGGTTCTGATTTCCCGGAAATCCCGTACTGCCCTGCATCGCTGGGTGTTTACCGATGTGGGCAAGTTTTCAGGCCTGATCGAGACCCTGGATGAGGCGATCAAGTTTCCGATCTGGACTGAGAAGGCGGGCGAAGGCGAGGACTGTGTGATTGCCGGGCCGACCTGTGACAGTGCCGATATCATGTATGAGCATCACAAGTATCCGTTGCCGTTGAATCTGGCGATTGGGGATCGGATGTATTGGCTGTCTACCGGAGCCTATACAACGACATACAGCGCCATTGAGTTTAATGGGTTTCCTCCGTTGAAGGACTATTACATCTGACCCTGTATTAGTTCGGAGTCTGGCCGCGGGGCGGGGGTGTCCTTTCCTCTGGGAAAAACAACTCGCTTTGCTCAGACATTTTTTCCCGGCGGAAAGGACACCCCCGCCCCACGGCCGTTCCGGCTGGATATGGGGAGTCCGCGAAGGGAAAATTGGTATTCAGAGAAGGATCAGCTTTCGGGCTGGTCCTTTTTTCGTTCCAGGTTCAGGGTAAAGGCCAGGGGCAAGACCAGCAGGCCGTAGGTGATCATCAGCATCAGGGCATGGCGGGCATCGCCGGTCCAGTCGGCGACGACACCGCCAAGCATAGGCACGCAAAAAGCGACGGTGTAACCGACCAGGAAGGTGCCGGCGGAGAGGCGGCCAGTTTCGGCGGCGGAGACCACCAGCGGGGGTATCGCTACGAGCAGGATCAGGAGCATGCCGGCGACCAAGCTCATGAGGGTGGCACTGACGATGGACCACCAGCCGGTAAGCATGACCGCGCCAATGGCGCCGAGCAGGCTGATGCTGGCCAGGGTGGCGATGACGCCACGACGCCCGACCCAGTAGCGCGCCATTTTCAGCATGATCAGGGAGGCGAAGACCTGGGCAAGGTTGTACCAGAACAGGGCATCCGGCAGTTTGTCGAACTGGCCCTGATGCTGCAGCAGGTTGCCCATGTACGCGTTGAGGCCAAAAAACAGCGAGCCGGAGAGGCCGAGCAGTAGACCGATTCTCAGGGTCAAGGGGTTATGCCAGTCCGGTAGCCAGGCTACTTTTCGCACCGGTTTGGCCCGGTCCCGTTTGGGCAGGAACAGGGCTGCGGCAACCAGCAGCGCCGGGAGTGACCAGGCCACCAGGGTGGCGCGCCAGCTGTTGTCTAGCAGGGGCATGAGCACAGGCAGCGTGATGCCGGCACCGATGAACTCACCCATCAGCATGCCGTTCATGTAGATCGCCGAGCCTAACGCGAGGTGGTGGGGTTCCAGCCACCGGGGCAGTAGTGCCGGCAGTGATGGTTGCATCATGGAGACGCCGATGCCCATGACGGCACTGGCAATCATCAGGGTCAGGGTGTCGGGCATCAGGCCGCGCCCGGCGGAGCCGATCACCATAATCACCATGGCCAGAGCCAGGGTATTGCGGGGGCCAATCCGGGCAATGGCCAGTGAGCCGGGCATGGAGCCGATGGCCAGCATCAGGATGGGCAGGGTGGTCAGGGCGCCGGTGAGTGCCTGGGTGAGTGCCAGTTCGTTGCTGATGAAAGGCGCCAGGGGCGGCGCGACCAGTACCGGTATCCGCAGGTAAACGCCGGCGAGCCAAAGCAACACCGCCACCGGCAGCAGCTTCGCTGGCGGTGGCGGTGTGGTCGCGGCCTGGTGTTCAGCCACGGGCAAGACGATTCAGTCTTCGCTGGTGTCCGGCAGGTAGGCTCCGTCTTCGTCGTGGACTTCACGGCCGGTAACCGGTGGGTTGAAGGCACAGATCAGTCGCATGTCTTCCGTGCCACCGTACAGGGTGTGCTGGTCATGCTTGTCGAGTGCGTACAGGGTTCCGTCAGTGATCTCGTGGGTTTCACCAGTGGCTTTGTCCAGGATCTTGCCGTTGCCGGCAACACAGTAGACCGCTTCGAGGTGATGCTTGTACCAGAGGTTCAACTCGGCCCCGGCAGGGATGATGGTTTCGTGGAAGGAAAAGCCCATGCCGTCTTTCTTGAGCAGCATGCGGCGGCTTGTCCACCCTGGGCCGGTGACTTCCCGCTCGGTACCGATAATGTCTTGCACTCGTACGATTTTCATGAGCATTCCTCATTGTGTGATGGAATAGCCTTTTAGTATAAACATCCCTTTCAGGTGCGGTTCAACCGCCAATCGTCGTAAACGGCCATGGCCTGTTCGATCGAGGTGGCGAATCTTTCCCGCTGGCGTTCATCCAGGGGGCGCCGTTTCCGGCACTTGTCGAAGGCTTTCTGAATTTCCTGTCGGCTCGATTTTTCAAGTCGCTCGAGCCAGTGATGGTCTGCTGGCTCAAGGTCCAGCAGGTCGCGACCAGCGTGATTCCGATGGGAGATATGCCACCAGTGATCCACGGCCCTTCCCAATACAACATAGCCGAACTGGCTGTCCTGTACAGGACCGAAGGTGGCTGTTTTCAATCCGTCCCTTAGCACGCCGATGCTCAGCGCCGGCAGGGCCAGCCGATCGCCGTAGAAATAGCTGCCGGCAGCACCGATCAAACCGCCCACCAGAGCGCCGGTTCCAAGGGAGGAGCCGAAGGTCAGCGCGTCGATTCCGGCGCCACTGACGGCGCCCGCGCCGAAGCCGGCGGTGGCCAGGTAGCGCTTGCTGACCGCCCAGGCTTTGCGGCTGTCTTCCGAGAACAGGTCGTGTTCGCTGTGCCACTCCAGTTCGGGCTCCTGGCGACGGATGCGCTGGTGCTGATAAAGATGTTCGATATCCACGCGCAGGGTCTGTTCCCGCTTGCGCTGGTGACGATACCAACGTTCCCGCAGCTGTTCGGCCAGGGAGCCGTCACTGGTTTCTGCAGCCTGGCCGGCGGTAAGCGTCCGTTTTTCCTGGTAGGGCATCATGCTCTCCAGTGTCCCGGCGATCAGTACTGCGGCCTGATGGCGGCGCTGCTGCCGCTGGGCGGACAGGTAGTGAGTGGCCTGTTCCAGTGGTGTTTCCCAGTCCGGCTCCAGTTGTCCGAAAGCCCGTAAAAGGCCCAGATGTTGCTCGAATGGGGCGCGAACAGCGTCGAAACGGCGGACAACCTGAAAGAACTGGCCCAGCGCGGCCTGCCAGGTATCACTGTAGTCGTCGGCACCGATGCTGTTGATCAGGGCCAGGCTCGGGCGGCCGGTCCAGCGCAGGATGGTCATTTCTGCCTCGTGCTCTGCGCTGTAGGGCACCGAGCCGTCCACCACGTAGATGATCCCGGCGCCTTCAATCAGCGGTCTGAGAAGCTCACATTCATCGGTGAATCGGCCGTCCCCCTCATGCTGTGCCACAAAGGCTTTGACGGTGTCTGCGTGATCAGAGGCGGAGACACTGTGAGCTTCCAGCCACTCCATTACCCGTCTCGGCCGCTGGAATCCGGGCGTGTCGACCAGAGTGTAGAGGGTCTGGCCGTCCACCTTCAGCGGGTAAGCCTGATGCCTGCGTGTGGTGCCGGGTTCCAGGGCAATGGCAATGGCATCGTTCTGGGACAGGGTCGCCACCACGCTGGATTTACCCTTGTTCGGGTGTCCGACGACCGCAAACGTGGGTATCTGAGTCATGACCCGTCCCCGATGGCTGTGTAGGGATCCCGCATCTGGAATGGGGGCAGAGACACCTGGACGAACTCGCTGCCCAACCTTTGGGCAAATCGCAGCCAGGGCTGGATCTGGTGGGCATCGGGTTGCTGATTGCTGTCCGTGGCCAGTGGCACCAGCGCGACCCTGGCGTTGTCGGGCCAGATGTCCCGGGCGGCCGCGAGGAAGTCCTGAAGCTCGCCGGTCGGGGGTTGCCAGCAGCGAACCAGCAGGATGACTGCCTTGGCGTTGTTTTTCAGATGCTCGGCGATCCGGTGCAGAGCCTGATCATCGTCCGAAAGGCTGGCGCTGCCGCCGGCCGTGAGCACGAGCTGCTTGCCTGACCGAAGCGACTCTGGCAATTCCGGTTCACCGGCGCCGGCCCAACACAACAGAATGTCGCTGTCGGGCAGTGGTAGCAGGTTGCCTCGAGTGTCGGTGTCCGGAAGATCGTCGGCGTCATGATGGCTGTTGCCAGTGTCCAGGGCGGGTGTTTCCATGCGATACAGCAGGGCGTGCATGGCTGGATGACTGGTGAGCAGGCGCCGGGATTTTTGCCGGGCCTGCACGGACGCACACGCCCAGAGAATTATCCTTGGCAGAAGAACCCAGGTTGCCCACATCATGGCCACAAACGGCCACCACAGGCCCCAGAGGGCCGGGTCAGGACTTGCCGTTGGGTTACCGGCCCGGAAAAAACGCGTCGCCTCGACCAGCGCAAGATCCGGGGCCGCGGCAGGCCAGAGCCAGGCCCAGGGCGTCGCAATGGCCTTTACCAATCCGTGATAGCTGGTGGCGGCAGTGTCCAGCGTGGTGCTCCAGCCGAAGGCGAGGTCCTGCAAGACGACCATGGCCAGCAGGGTAAACAGCCCTGCGATGGCGAACGCAATGCCGCCCAGGTGAGCCGCTCTGGCCATCAGAACAGGCTGAAGCCTGGTGAAGGCGCCATCTCCCGGGTTGACCCCCAATCGATGTGCCAACCAGCGCCAGGGCTGCCATCCGGCCATGGCTTGCACGGTGGTGAACAGGGCGAATATCAGGTGCAGCAACACGAGCGCCAGGAAAACCGTGATGTTGATGCGCTGGCCGCCGTCATAGAACAGCAGCCCGGCCATCGCCAGCGTGCCCGCAACCGCGCCTGACACTGCAAAACCACCGTTGATCCGGCGCCACGATGCCAGTGTCCGGTCCGCGGATGTCGGGGTTGTCCGGGGACCGCTGAGGCGGTTCAGGTGGGCGAGCCAGCGGGCCGCGTCCGGGGCCTCGCCCTGCTCTTCACAGACGAGAGCGAACTTGCGATCGCGTCGATGCAGGAAGGTAGGCGGCTGTGATCTGTCCCGTTGCGCCTGGCTGTCAAACTCCAGCAGCAATCGGAGGGGGTTGTCGGTCATTCAGGGTTCCGGTGTCGAATTCGGGCTGTCGGGCCCCGTCGGGCTTTAGTGCTAGGATATAGGGATACCCGCACCTGATACCAGACAACGAGAGTCCATGCCCCACCATCTGATGAACCTGCGCCATGTACCCGATGACGAGGCGGAGGAAATCCGGGCCCTGTTTGATGCCCACGAGGTAGCCTATTACGAGACGCCACCAAGCCGCTGGGGCATCAGCATGGGCGGTTTCTGGGTGCACGACGACGATGAGGCGGCCAGGGCCAGGGCGCTGCTGGATGAGTATCAGAGGCAACGCTATGAAACCCAGCGACAGGCCTACGAGGAGCACCTGGCCCGGGGCGAATCCGGCGGTTTCTGGTTCATGCTCAGGCAGAGGCCAATCCGGACTCTGGCGGCCTGCATTGCCATTCTGGTCATCATGGGCCTGAGCCTGCTGCCGTTCATCCGGATCGGATAGCGACCCGGCAATCAGTTGCTTTTCTTTCGGTCGAGGAATGCGATTGCCTCGTCAACCGCATCGCCGGCTGTGAGAAAGCTGGTGACATGTCCTCGCAGATGCATTTCATAGAGTTCGCTGTATACCTGATGACTTGCGAGTGCGTCCCGGAAACGTTCGGCCTGGCTGAAGGGCACAAGCATGTCCACGGCGCCGTGAAACAGGAAGAAGGGCGGTGCGTTGGCCGTCACGTGACTGATCGGTGAGGCACTGCGATAGGTGTCCGGCATCGCCTGCTGCTCGCCACCGAGGAACTGCCGGATCAACTTGCCCGAACCGAACGCCATGAGGTCAGACGGCAAGCCGCCGGCGACAACAGCGTGCAGCTGGGACTCCGGCCCGCCGTAGGGCTGGTTCAGCTCGCTGTCGGAGCTTGCCACCAGGGCCAGCAGGGCAATCAGATGGGCGCCGGATGAAAACCCGAAACCACTGACTTGCTTGCGGTCGAGGCGGTATTTGTCGGCATGCTCGTTCAACCACTGGCGGGCGAGCTGGAGATCATGCAGCTGCGCCGGGAAGGTGTATTCCGGTGCAAACCGGTAGTCGATGTTCAGCACCGCGAAACCGCGGCTGGCCACTTCTTCCGCGATCCAGGCCATGTCTTCACGGGACCGTCGTTGCCAGCCACCCCCGTGAACCATCAGGACCACCGGATGGCGATGCCCTGAGGCCCCGTTTTCGGGCAGGTAAAGGTCGGCGAACAGTCGTTGTGGCCAGTTATCGGGGGAGAACTGTACATTGCGCTCTACCTGAAAGGATTGTTCTCCCGGCAAGGCCGCGTTCTCTGGTCCATTGTGGTGGGTCGCGCATCCGGCCAGCAACAGCAGGCTGCCAATCACGCCGACCAACCCACCCCGTCTGCCCCCTATTCGATAACCGGGCACTGGGCTCTCCTTTTTCAGGCGAATTGAGGTTTCACACCAAATTTACGACAGACTGATATTGATGGATGCCGGTACGGGGCGGGTTGCCTTATCCAGACTCCATTGTCCGACATTCAGTACAGTGTCCGGTTTCAAGGACAATCTCTGCAAGGCTCGCAATAGGCGTGTTTTTCGATGATTGCCGGCCCCGGGGCTGTCCGGAAATCCGGAATTATTCTCTAAGGCTCAAGTAAGAGGTAAATTTAATTTTTATAAATCATAGACATAGCCAATTGGCACAGGATGCGCATGGCGTTCCCGGGGCCCGGCTTGCGGCCTGGTCTGTTCGTTTACAACAACAAACAAGGAACGATCATGAAACGAATAATGCTCTGCGCCCTGATCGGCGCCACGGGGTTGACCCTCTCAGCCTGCAAGGATAATCCACCGTTCAACGAAATCCCCGATTTCATTCAGGGCGATATCAGTCAGACCAGCTACGACGGTATTACCGATGACCTGCTTACTGCGGGCCTGGGTGCCAGCGGTCTGGCCAGTGCGCCCGGGCCTGCATTCGCAGACCCTTTGAACCCTACCGCTGCAGAACTTCGACGGTTGGCGATCTATAACAACTATCGCGCACTGGTGGATACCGCCCCCGGAGGCGGTTATGGGACCTTCTTTGGTCCGCAGGTTAACGCCAGCGGTGAAGGCCTGATTGCGGGTGAAGAATTCATTGCCTACATGTCAGTGCCCGGAACCGACGTGCCGGTTACGGTGATGGCTCAGGTGCCCGATAGCTTTGACCCGGATCGACCCTGCATGGTCACGGCGCCGTCCTCCGGCTCCCGTGGCATCTACGGTGCTATCGGTACGGCCGGCGAGTGGGGCCTGAAAAAAGGGTGTGCTGTCGTATACACCGACAAGGGCACAGGAACAGGTTCCCATAACCTGGCTACAAACACCGCCCAGCGGATTGATGGCACGCTCACCTCCGATGTCGAACCAGTGCAGTTCCGGGCCGACCTGACCGATGGGCAGCGAGCGGATTTCGACAGCGCCTGGCCGGATCGGTTTGCCTGGAAGCACGCTCACTCCAGAGCCAATCCGGAAGCCGACTGGGGCCAGCATGTACTGCAGTCCATTGAATTCGGGTTTTACGTGCTGAACGAGAAGTTTGGCCGTGAGCTGGGCAACGGCGAAACGCTGCTGACCATCAAACCCAAAAACACCGTGGTCATTGCCTCCAGTGTCTCCAACGGTGGTGGTTCTTCCGTCCGTGCAGCCGAGCAGGATACGAAGGGCCTTATCGATGGCGTGGCGGTGTCCGAGCCCAACGTGAACCCGCAGGTGGACCGGAGCTTCACCATACGCCAGGGCGAGGGCCTGGAGATTACCGAGCACAGCCGCAGCCTGCTGGATTACACCACGGCCCTTGCCGTCTATCAGGGCTGTGCCAACCAGGCGCCGGCGATCCGGGACGATGCGCCATTGAACGCCACCTTCAATCCCCCTGCAATCGGCGAGAATATCTGTAACTCCCTTGCCAACAAGGGGCTGGTGAGTGGTGCCACGCTGGATGACCGAGCCACAGACGCGCTGCGCATCCTGAACGAGGACTTTGGTATTCAGCCGGAGCAGAATCTGCTGGCGCCGGTGCACTTCGGGCTCGCCGTAGCCCAGAGTATTTCTATGACCTATGCCAATGCTTATGGTCGCGCCGGTGTCGAGGATCGTGTCTGTGATCTCAGCCTGGCGGCAGTGGATGGCGCCGGGGCAGTGGCTCCGATAGCGCCGGGGGTAGAGGCCGCTCTGTTCTCTGTCAGCAATGGCATTCCGCCGTCGGCCGGCGTAAACATCGTCTACGATGGTGCCGATGGTCAGCCCACCAATCTGCCTGCCAGTGCTTCACCAAGTACCAACCAATTGGACTATGGCCTGGATGCACTGTTGTGCCTTCGTAGCCTTGCCCAGGGCAGCGACCCCGTCAGCGGAGCTGATCTGCAGGGCTCTGACGCCGAGCTGGCAACGGCTATTGCCGAGGGTATCGCCGAAGTCCGTGCCTCGGGTGATCTGCAGGGCAAGCCGACGGTTTTCGTGACCGGCCGTGCCGATGCGATTCTACCCATCAACCACACCTCCCGGCCCTATTTTGGCCTGAACCAGCGAGTGGAAGGAAAGAAAAGCAACCTGCGGTACTACGAAATCCTGAACGCGCATCATCTGGACGTACTTAATGGGTTCCCGGGCGTTGCTGACCGGTATGTGCCGTTGCACCACTATTATTTCCAGGCGCTGGACCTGGTCTGGGCGAATCTGACTGAAAAGCAGGCGTTGCCGCCAAGCCAGGTAGTCCGGACGGTGCCACGGGGGGCTATCACAACACCGCTGGCGGAGGTCAACCTGCCGGCGATCAATCCCGCGCCGGATGCCGGCGACCGGATTGTCTTTACTGACAACCAGGTCCGGATCCCGGAATAAGTGTGACACGCGCCGGCCCGTTGCGGGGCCGGCTTCGTTTGCCCCCGGTCCGGGGGCCCCATATACTTCCGTCACTGCACCCGGCCTGTCGGGTGCGAGGGTTATCCAGATGAATGACATTCGACCCGTTGGTGCGCGGTACATGACACAGCTGTTTTCTGACAACAATAAAAGTGGCCTGACCAGAGACCTGATCGAAGCCCTGTTTCCCATGTTCGAGGAAGCCAGCGCCGGTGCCATCGCCGTGGACTGCGATGCACGGATTACCTGGATTAACAGCAGCTACTCCCATCTTCTTGGCCTGGGCGATCCGTCTACCATCATCGGCAAACCGGTGCGCCAGCTAATCCCTCACACCCGAATGCCCGAAGTGGTCGAAACCGGTAAACCCCTGCTGCTGGACATCATGGAGCACAACCAGCAACAGTTGGTGGTAACGCGCCTGCCGTACTACGACGACAACGGAAAAATCGTCGGTGCCGTGGCCTTTGTACTTTACGACGACCTTCAGCCCCTGACGCCACTGGTGTCGAAATACCGTCGGCTCCACCAGGATCTGGCGGCCGCGCGCAAGGCGTTGGCGAAAAAGGCACGAGGTACTCGCTACAGCCTCGGTGATTTCGTTGGTGCCAGCCCGGCAGCGCTGGAGGTCAAGCGTCGTGCGCGCTTGGCGGCCGGTCGCGACATGCCGGTGCTATTGCTTGGTGAGACAGGCACCGGCAAGGAAGTGCTCGCCCAGGCGATTCACACGGTCTCGGGACGTGCGGAGAAACCATTCGTGGGAGTGAATGTGGCCGCCATTTCGGACAACCTCCTTGAGGCCGAGTTCTTTGGCGTCGCACCCGGCGCCTACACCGGTGCCGATCGCCGCACGCGGGAAGGCAAGTTTCAACTGGCCAACGGTGGCACCCTGTTTCTTGACGAAGTGGGTGACATGCCGTTGCCACTGCAGGCCAAGCTGCTGCGGGCCCTGCAAGAGGGAGAGATTGAACCGCTGGGCTCCAACAAGGTGGTTTCGGTGGATGTTCGGGTTATTGCTGCCACCAGCAGAAACCTTGAGGTCATGATCTCCGAAGGTACTTTCCGCTCCGATCTTTATTACCGCCTTAATGTCCTGGAAATCCCCATCCCACCCTTGAGGGATCGGCTGGCGGATCTCGGTGTGCTCTGCGAAGCGCTTCTTGAAGAGATCTGCGAGGGTCTGGAGTTGCGTGGTGAGATTACGGATGCTGGCGTCTCGGCGCTGGGCAGTTATGACTGGCCGGGCAATATCCGCGAGTTGCGCAACGTTCTTGAGCGGGCAATGACCATGGGCGAGGAAGGCGGCTTGCTCGATGCCGACGCTATTTTCAAGGTGTTGCCCCGAGCCGGGACACGTCCGGTGTCTTCTCTGGCGCCGCAACCGGTGAGGCCGTTGTCCCAGACACTCGCCGAGGCAGAGGCCCAGGCCATCGAAGAAGCTCTGGTGGCAAGCCGTGGCAACCGTACCCGGGCTGCCAAGCTGTTGGGTATATCCCGATCTGTTCTGTACGAGAAACTGGCCAAGTTGTCCTGAAATCCGGACGACTGTCTGCCCATCCGTACAATCCCTTACGACTGACGTCTAATGACGTCCTAAATTCCGGACACTTTTCTCCTTGCCGGCCCCGGCCGTAATTTATAACTAACTGAATTATATCAATAAAATTAAGATGGCATAGTGTCTGCTATATCCGAGGCGCAGGACGTCAGAACAATGCACAGAACAAGACTGGCGCTAACTGTTGGACCCCAAACATCACCCTGTCCGTCTGTTCCTGCATTCTCTGACTATACTCAGTTCAGGCCTTTCTGGTTGAAAGCCGCCAGGCCAGACAAAACAACAAAGTTAGGAGACTTGCCAATGAAACTTCTCAAGGCTCTCACCGGTGTGGCCGGTGCGATCGCTCTTACCACGGGCTCCGCTTTTGCAGACGATCTGCGCTGGAAAATGCCCGTAGCCTTCGCAACCAACCTCCCTGGCCTCGGTTCTCCCGCTGCCTGGGTCGCAGACAACCTCACTACCGCTTCTGATGGCAGCATCCAGGTCCGTGTCTATGAGCCCGGCAAGCTGGTTCCGCCGTTCGACATCCTGCAGTCCGTCTCAGACGGCAAGGTTTCAGCCGGTTACACCTGGATCGGTTACGACCAGGGCAAAGTGCCTGCTATTCCCCTGTTTGCCGCTGTTCCCTTCGGCATGAAGCCGCCTGCCTATATCGGCTGGTATTACTACGGTGGCGGTCATGAAATGCTGCAGGAAACCTATGCCAACAAAGGCTTCAATGTTCACGCACAGCTGTGCGGCATCATTGGGCCTGAAACAGCGGGTTGGTATTCCGAGCCCATCGAAACCCTGGAAGATTACAAAGGCCTGAAGATCCGCTTCGCCGGCCTCGGCGGCAAGGTCCTCGAAAAGCTGGGCGCCTCTGTCACCATGATGCCTGGCGGCGAGCTCTACCAGGCACTGGAGAAGGGCACCATCGATGCCACCGAATTCTCCATGCCAGCCATCGATCAGATCCTGGGCTTCAACCAGGTGGTCAAGTACAACCTGTTCCCGGGCTGGCACCAGCAGTTCACTGCCCAGTACATGCTGATCAACAAGGACGAGTGGGCACGTGCCACCGAGGCACAGAAGGCGCTGGTTGAGGCTTCCTGCACTGCGGCAACCACCCGTGGTCTGGCCGAGGGCGAGTACAAGAACGGCAAGGTTCTGGCCGAGTTCCAGGACAAAGGCGTTCAGGCTGACCAGATCCCCCGCGACGTTCTGCTCAAGCTGAGGGAAGTAACCGAGGAAGTGCTCGAAGAAGAAGCTTCCAAGGATGCTGACTTCAAGCGTGTTTACGAAAGCCAGCAGGAGTTCATGGAATCCTACAAGGTGTGGGATACCCGCGCCTACGTTCCGGCGGACCTGTAAGGTTCGGGGCTGACCCTGGGCACCGGACGCAATGCCGGTGCCCTTTGATTTAGTCTGGATGGCCCTGCGGGGCCATCCTTGTTTCACGGCAGGCTTTCTGAACGAGGAACTGTTGTATGACAGTGTCTGATAAAGGCTCTCCGCCCGAGGTGCATGCATCGGCGTCGGACGCCGGTCAATTTATTCATCATCACACCGAGTTTCCAACCACCTGGCTAAGCCGGGTTCTGGACGCCGTGATTTCTGCAATAGGCAAGAGTGCCTCCTGGCTCTGGATTGTGGTCACGGGCGTGATTATCTACGCAGTGGTGGGGCGCTATGCCTTTGGCATGGGGTCGGTCACTCTGGAGGAAGTTCAATGGCATCTGGCTGGCGCGGGCTGGTTGTTGGGGCTGGGCTACACCCTGGTAACCGATGATCACGTGCGGGTGGACGTTATCCATGAGCGCTTGTCGTTGAAAGGCCAGGCCTGGATCGAGCTGTTTGGGCTGGTGTTCCTGTTGTTGCCGTTTTTGGTTTTGGCGGTCTACGAAATGATTCCCTATGCCGTGAGCTCCTGGGAGCAGGGCGAGACCAGTCAGGCGCCGGCGGGCCTTCCTTACCGCTGGATTCTCAAGGGCGTTCTCGCGCTGTCGTTTGGGCTCCTGATCGTCGCGGCCCTGTCCCGTCTGCTGAAAGTGACGGCTTTGCTTTTCGGCTTTCCGAAGCCAATCCGGGTCGAGTCCGGTGAGACCAAGAAAGAGGATGCGTCCTGATGGAGCTTGAAACCCTATTTGTAATCGGCATGTTCCTCACCTTCGGGGCGCTGCTGATGACCGGCTATCCGGTTGCTTGGGTACTGGGCGGCACCGCGGTTATCTGGACCGTTGTTGGTGTCGTCGCCGTTGAGAATTTTGGAGCCAATCTGTGGTTCGATTATCAATCTTCCATGGGGCTTGTGCCCGAGCGAATCTGGAAGGTGGTCAGTAGCGAAACCCTTGTGGCACTGCCCATGTTTATATTCATGGGCATCATGCTTGACCAGTCCGGCGTAGCCGAGCGACTGATGAACAGCATGGTCAAACTGTTTGGCGCCGTTCGCGGCGGCTATGCGGTGACCGTCATCGTTATCGGCGTTCTGTTGGCCGCGACCACCGGTATCATCGGGGCGTCCGTAGTGCTCCTCGGCATGTTGTCCCTGCCGGTAATGATGGAGAACAAGTACGACAAGGGCTTTGCGGTGGGTACGGCGTGTGCCACCGGAACCCTGGGTATTCTGATTCCGCCCTCCATTATGCTGGTTCTGATGGCCGACCGCCTGGCGGTTCCCGAGGCGTCAGTCGGTGACCTGTTCATGGGCGCCTTCTTCCCCGGCCTTATGCTGGGTGCCATGTACGTGGCCTACGCGATTATCCGTCCGATGCTGCAGCCGAACATTGCGCCGGTGCCGGAAGGTACCGAAAAAGTGAGCTGGGCCATCGTCTGGGAAGTGGCAAAGGCAGTAGTGCCAACCGCCGCGTTGATCCTGGGCGTACTGGGTTCCATCTTTGCCGGCATAGCGACTCCAACGGAGGCTTCCGGTGTGGGCGCCCTGGGTGCTCTCCTGCTGGCACTGATGTCTGGCCGACTGAACCTGAACGTGCTGAACTCTTCCATGCAGCAGACGACGCGCACGGCGGCGTTCATCTTTGCCATCTTCCTGGGTGCCACCGCGTTCTCCGTGGTCCTGCGGGGTCTGGGCGGCGACCAGGTGATCGAGGACGCCCTGTTGGGTCTGCCGTTCGGCCCTTATGGTGTGGTTCTGACCATTCTGTTCGGCGTATTCCTGCTCGGCTTCTTCCTGGACTGGGTGGAAATCACACTGATCATCCTGCCGCTGGTTGCCCCGGTTGTGCAAAGCCTCGGCTTTGATCTGGTCTGGTTCACCATCCTGTTTGCCATGTGCCTGCAGACTTCTTTCCTGACGCCGCCGGTCGGATTTGCGCTGTTCTACATCAAGGGTGTGGCGCCGCCGGAGATCGCCGTTACCGACATCTACCGTGGCGTTATACCGTTCATCATTATTCAGCTGGCAGCGCTGGCTATTGTGTTCGTGGTACCGGAAATCGCGACCTGGCTGCCCAGCGTGGCTTACGACTAAGGAGAAAATAACCATGCGTCTGGAAAACCGGATTGCTTTGATTACCGGTGCCGGTCGCGGCATCGGCCGGGCCATTGCCGAGGCCTACGGCCGCGAAGGCGCCAAGGTCGCTGTGGCTGACCTGACACTCGAGGCGGCCCAGGACACCGTAGATGCCATCGAGCAGGCCGGCGGCACTGCCATCGCCCTTGAAATGGATGTCACTGACGAAGATGCAGTTAACGTAAACGTCAATTCTGTGGTTAAACAGTGGGGTGGTCTGGATATCGCCATCGCGAACGCCGGCATCCAGCACATCGACCCGGTGCACAAGCTGGCCTACTCCGATTGGCGCAAAGTCATGAATGTGCATCTCGATGGCGCATTCCTGGTGACCCGCGCGGCACTCAAGCACATGTACGAGAGTGGCGGGGGCACCATGCTCTACATGGGGTCGGTGCATTCCCAGGAAGCCTCGCCCCTGAAAGCCCCATACGTGGCGGCCAAGCATGGCATGCTGGGGCTGTGCCGGGCGGTGGCGAAAGAGGGTGCGGAACACGGGGTGCGGAGCAACATCATCTGCCCCGGGTTCGTGCGCACGCCTCTGGTGGACAAGCAGATTCCGGAACAGGCCAAGGAGCTGGGCATTTCCGAAGAGGAAGTGATCAGTAAAGTTATGCTCAAGAACACTGTGGACGGCGAATTCACGACCCTGGAAGACGTGGCAGAGTTGGCGGTTCATCTGGCTGCATTCCCCTCTGCGGCTTTGACTGGCCAGTCCATCGTAGTCAGTCACGGCTGGCATATGCAGTAACATTCAGGAGATATGGATGAGCAATGAAGAACAATCACCGGTAGTCTGGTCTCCGTCGGAAGACACCCTGGCCAATTCCCGTATGGGCCAGTTCAAGGCCTGGCTGGAGCAGCAGGGCTTCGGCCCGTTTGCTGACTACCACGCACTGCACCAGTGGTCCATTGATGAGCTGGAAACCTTCTGGCAAAAAGTCTGGGATTACTGTGGTCTTGTCTGCGATACACCGGCTGAAAGAGTACTGGGCAAGCATGAAATGCCGGGCGCCGAATGGTTCCCCGGGATGAAGCTGAACTTTGCCGCCAACCTGCTGAGGCTCGCAGATGGTGAGCACCGCGATCGCGAAGCCGTGGTGGCGTACTGTGAAACCCGTCCGGTGCTGCGTCGCACCTATGCCGAACTGAAAGCCGACGCCGGTGCCCTGGAAGCCTTCCTGCGAAGTAAAGGCATCAAACAGGGTGACCGGGTAGCCGGTGTTGTTACCAACGGCTATGAAGCCCTGGTGGGGATGCTGGCCGCTACAAGTCTTGGGGCCATCTGGAGTTCCGCTTCACCGGATTTCGGCATCGGCGCGATTCTTGACCGCTTTGGCCAGATCGAACCTTCAGCTCTGATCGTCGTGAACGGCTACGGCTACGGCGGCAAAGTGTTTGCGCGCCAGCAGGATTTTGCCGAGCTCATTGCCGGCCTGCCAACGCTCAAGGCGGTTGTCAGTGTCCAGCAACTGCCAGACGAGGCTCCGATTTCGGGCGATCTGGTGACTACCTGGGAAAACGCCCTCGCTGCTGGCGAAGGAACGGCTCCTTCCTTTACGCCTCTGCCTCCGGATCATCCGGTGTATATCCTGTATTCCTCTGGCACCACGGGCAAACCCAAGTGCATCGTGCACGGCAATGCTGGCCTGCTGGTCAATCATGCCAAGGAGCTGATGCTGCACGGCGACGTTGGTCCCGAAGACCGGTTCCTGTACTTCACCACCTGTGGCTGGATGATGTGGAACTGGCAGGCCTCCGCCCTGATGACCGGCGCCGCCGTGATCACCGTTGATGGCTCTCCGGGTTACCCGAGCCTGAACTTCCTGTGGGACACCGTTGCGGAAGAGAAGGTCACCCACTTCGGAACCAGCGCCCGGTTCATTGCCGGCTGCCGCAAAGGCGAACTCAAGCCCGCAAAAACCCTGGATCAGAGCAATTTGCGAGTGGTGTTTTCCACCGGCTCACCGCTGTTGCCGGAAGACTATGACTGGGTCTACAGCGATGGCGCCCCCGAGGCCCTGCTTGGCTCCATTGCCGGTGGCACGGACATCTGCGGCTGCTTCGTGGGTTCAACGCCACTTCTGCCTGTTCGCCGCGGTGAAATCCAGTGCCGTTTCCTGGGCGTCGACGCGGTTGCCTACGGCGACGATGGCCAGCCGGTCAGTGAAGGTCGCGGCGAGCTGGTCTGCCGTCAGCCGCTGCCATCCATGCCCGTTAGCTTCTGGCAGGATCCGGATGGCGAGCGCTACCGCGACGCCTACTTCAACACCTTCCCGGACGTATGGGCCCACGGTGATTTCATCGAGTTCACCGAGCACGGCGGGGCTATCATCTATGGCCGCTCTGACGCCACCCTGAACCCGGGCGGCGTTCGAATCGGTACCGCGGAAATCTACCGCCAGGTCGAAACCGTGGCCGAGGTCAAAGACAGCCTCGTTGTCGGCCGTCAGATCGACGGCGACGTGGAAGTGGTTTTGCTGGTGGTTCCGGCCGACGGCCAGGAAATCACCGACGATCTGCTGAAACAGCTCAAGAGTCGAATCCGCGAAGGCGCCAGCCCACGGCACGTGCCCAAGCACATTGTGGAGGTGAACGACATTCCGTACACCCGCAGTGGCAAAAAGGTGGAATTGGCAGTGGCCCGTCTGATCAATGGTTCGAAGAAGGCGGACAATCGGGATGCTTTGGGGAACCCCGAAGCGTTGGATCACATTCGGGAGCGGTTGGCCGAGGTTGGGCTGTTGCCCAGTTGAAGGTCTGAAATCTGATGGAGGCTGTCGGTTTATGCTGTGCTAATCCGACTTACTCTCTTGATTTTGTCGACAAAAATGCTTCCGAGAATGGCCTTGATTGACCGCGCGGAGGCACACCGAGAGGCCCGGTGAGCGGCAGAAGAACCCCTTTCCAAAACTGTGCGGAGCCAGGGATGGCGGAGCCCAAGCGTCACAGGGATGTGCCGTTAGGAGCGTGTTTTGGAAAGGGGTTCTTCTGCCGCTCTACCCGAATGTCCGATGTTAGAAAGTTTCGTAAATTCCCGCCATTTCATCGTCTTGTAACCGAAGATCAGGCATTTTTAGTCCGTTCTTATACTAAGATCGTAACCAAAATTAACGAAAAAATGGTATCTTAGTAGCCCTATCAAAAGTTCCTAATCAGTCATTGCTCAGGTCGGACGTTCAAAAGACGCCTGACCCCGCCATGACCGTCCTGAACCCACCCATTAGCCTGAGGACGAAAATGACATCATCCAAAGCCAAGATTGTCTACACACTGACCGACGAGGCGCCAGCCCTCGCAACACGGTCGCTTCTTCCCATCCTGGAAACCTACGCCAAGCCGGCTGGTATTGAATTCGAAACCAGCGACATCTCTCTCGCGGCGCGTATTCTGGCGAACTTCCCGGATTATCTGGAGGAAGATCAGCGGGTTCCGGATGCCCTGGCCGAACTGGGTGAATACACCAAGGACCCGGACGCCAACATCATCAAACTGCCGAATATCTCAGCGTCCATTCCCCAGCTGCGGGCCGCAATCAAGGAGCTGAACGAGCAGGGTTACAACGTTCCGGAATACAAAGAAAATCCGGAAAATGACGAAGAGAAAGAAATCCAGTCCCGTTATGCCAAGGTTCTCGGTAGTGCCGTTAACCCGGTTCTGCGTGAAGGCAACTCCGACCGTCGTGCGCCGACTGCCGTAAAGGCTTTTGCCCGCAAATACCCGCATTCCATGGGTGAGTGGAGCCCGGCCTCACGCACCCACGTGGCCCACATGCGCGGTGGCGACTTCTACTCCAGCGAGCAGTCTGTCACTCTCGACAAGGCGACCAAAGCCAACATCGTGTTCGAGAACAAGCAGGGTAAGCAGACGGTTCTGAAGGCCGACCTGCCGCTGCAGGAAGGCGAAGTTCTGGACGGCATGTTCATGAGCAAGAAGGCGCTGGTGAAGTTCTTCGAGGACGCCATTGCCGATTGCGAGAACACCGGTGTCATGTTCTCCCTGCACGTGAAAGCCACCATGATGAAAATCTCCCACCCGATCGTGTTCGGTCACGCGGTGAAGGTTTTCTACAAGGATCTGTTCGACAAGTACGGTGAGCTGTTCGACGAGATCGGCGTGAACCCGAACAACGGTCTGTCGAGCGTGGTCGAGAAGATCAAGCAACTGCCGGAATCCAAGCAGGAGCAGATCCAGGAAGACCTGCACGCCTGTTACGAGCACCGTCCGGAAATCGCCATGGTCGATTCCGTCAAGGGCATCACCAACCTGCACGTTCCAAGCGACGTCATTGTTGATGCTTCCATGCCGGCGATGATCCGTAACTCCGGCAAGATGTGGGCGCGTGACAACAAGCTCAAGGACACCAAGGCGGTTATGCCCGAGTCCACTTACGCCACCATCTACCAGGAAGTGATCAACTTCTGTAAGACCCACGGTGCCTTCGATCCCACCACCATGGGGACCGTACCGAACGTCGGTCTGATGGCGCAGAAAGCCGAAGAGTACGGCTCTCACGACAAGACCTTTGAAATCAAGGAAGACGGTGTTGTTCGCGTTGTTGCCGAAGACGGCACCGTGCTGACCGAGCACAACGTTGAGAAAGGCGACATCTGGCGCGCATGCCAGACCAAGGACCTGCCGATCCGTGACTGGGTCAAGCTGGCGGTCAATCGTGCCCGTGCCACCGGTATGCCGGCCGTGTTCTGGCTGGACGACGAGCGTGCTCACGACGCGCAGCTGATCCAGAAAGTGAACACCTATCTGAAGGATCACGACACTGAAGGTCTGGATATCCGGATCATGTCCCCGGTTCGCGCCATCCGCTGGACCATGGAGCGCCTGATTCGCGGCCTCGACACCATCTCCGTGACCGGTAACGTACTGCGTGACTACCTCACCGACCTGTTCCCGATCCTCGAGCTGGGTACCAGTGCCAAGATGCTGTCCATCGTTCCGCTGCTCAACGGCGGTGGCCTGTACGAGACCGGTGCCGGCGGTTCCGCACCCAAGCACGTGCAGCAGCTGATCCAGGAAAACCACCTGCGCTGGGACTCCCTGGGTGAGTTCCTGGCTACTGCGGTCTCCCTGGACGAGCTGGGCGAGAAGCAGAACAACGAGCGCGCGCGTCTGCTGGGTCAGACTCTGGACAAGGCGACCGAGCGTTTGCTGGAAAACAACCAGTCTCCGTCCCGGGTTACCGGCGAGCTCGACAACCGTGGTTCCCACTTCCACCTCGCCCGCTACTGGGCAGAGGAACTGGCCAACCAGGACAGCGACAAAGAGCTGAAGGAGTTCTTCACCAAGCTGTCTGCCCGGCTGGAAGAGAACAAGGACAAGATCCTGGAAGAGATGACGGTGGTTCAGGGCAACCCGGCGGATATCGGTGGCTACTACCACCCGCCGATGGAGAAGGTCTGCGAAGTGATGCAGCCGAGCGCCACGCTGAACCGGATTCTCGAAGAAGCTCGCGCATCCGTGAAGTAAGTCAGCCTGTGAGCATCCGGTTCAACAGCCGGATGCCCTCAAAAAAACCGGACAACCCTGGCGGGTTCTCCGGTTTTTTTATGGCTGTATACCGGGCGTTCATTCCTTGTCCGGTTCGTCCTGATAGCCTTTGCCGGTTTCGCCGGCTCGCCTGAGCTGAATCAGGGTGAGTGGGGGTCCCACCAGTTCAAAGATCACCGTTGCACCAATGACCAGAGGCAGAATATACGTCAGTTCCGGCAGCCGTTCTGTGGCCAGCAGTGCCAGGCCTAGGGCAACGCCGGCCTGGGGCATGAGGCAGGCGCCGATCCGTTTCCGGGTATGAGATGCAGAACCGGCCAGATAGCCGCCGAACCGTCCGCCGGCCAACCTGCCGGCAATCCGGGCGGCAACATAGGCGAGGCCCAGTGCGCCGAGGGTTGGCAGCATGGCCCACTCGAGCTGGTAGCCGGCCATAAAGAAGAACAGGGCCAGGAACGGCTCGGAAACCCCTTCAATTGAGCGGAACGGGCGCACATGATGCCTTGCCCGGTTGGCGACCACGATGCCGAGGGTCATGCAGGTCAGCAGATAGGAGAGACCAAGAAATAACGCGATACCGGCGGCTACAAAAACAAACCCGGCGGACTCGAGCAACATCGGCTCGCCGGGCCGCAGCCGGCCCGTAAGCCAGGCCATAGGCAGACCCAGGACCGTGCCCAGCAGAACCGCCCCTCCGACATCCAAAAGACCGACTCCGAGGGTCGAAAGCCCGGTACCGCCTTCGCCCAGCAGCAGTTGTGCACCGACCAGGCAGATACTGAACAGGATGGCGCCCCAGGCATCATCAATGGCGACGACCTGGAACACCAGCCGGGTCAGCGGACCGTTCGCACCAGCTTCCTTCAACGTATCAAGTGTTGCTGCCGGTGCTGTTGCTGTTGCGATGGAACCCAGGAGCAGCGCAGCGGGTAGATTACGAGTAACAAGCCAGACTGCAACGGCAACAAATGCCGCCGTCACCAGAGTGACCGCGAGGCTCACAATCACGGCTTCCCGGCCTTCTGACAGGTTTTTCACTGCCATGCGCTCGCCCAGCAGGAAGCCGACCATGGCAAGCGTTAATTGGGTAATGAATCCGAAGTGATCGTCTGCACCTGCTGGCAGAAGATCCAGAAGTTCCGGCCCGGCAAGCGCCCCAAGCAATAGCAACAGGGTAACCCTGGGCACGTGTATGCGCTGGCCGATGCCGTGTGCGGCAAGAGCCAGCAGCAGGGTGCCGCCGATTAGTAGCAGATCCGTTGCGTGATTCACGGGCTACTCCTGGTGGGGGGTGGAATGTAGCGGAGCGAACGCGCCTTTGGTCAGGAGGGCCAGATCGCGGGGCGCAAGTTCAATCTCTAGCCCTCTGCGCCCCCCGCTGACAAATATGGTGTCGAAGTCCAATGCCGAGTCGTCAATAAAGGTTGTCAGCTGTTTTCTCTGGCCCAGGGGGCTGACACCACCCAGGACATAGCCGGTGGTGCGCTCGACCAACTGTTTGTCTGCCATCCCGGCTTTTTTCCCACCTGAGGCCCGGGCGATCAGTTTCATATTGAGCATGGTGGTCACCGGGACAATGGCAACCACCAGCTCCTTGCCGTCGATGGCCACAACCAGTGTTTTGAAGACCCGGGCGGGATCCACGCCGGTTTTCTCGGCGGCCTCGGTGCCATAGCTCTCGCTGGCGGGGTCGTGGTCGTACTCATGGATGGTATGGCGTACAGCGGCTTTGCGCGCAGCGTTGATGCCAGGCGTCATGCTGGGCTCCTGAAAGACGGCAGAAACCGGGAATTAAAGCAGCTAAGCGGCATCACAACAACTGTCTGGCGTGGAGGCAAAACCCGATTCCCGGGTGGATTTTACCGGGCATGACATTTGACGCTCGACTTAAAGCGCCGTTATGACTATTTTTCGTACATTATAAATATTCAAACATCGATGGCGGTGTTCATGGAGCCTTCGTCGTCGAAATCTCAGGGAATGAAAAGCTTGAACGAAAACCGCACACCCCTGCGGCGCGCTGGCTGGGCTGCCGTGGTCTATCTGATCGCCGGCTTTGCCTGGATTGCGTTTTCCGACACTCTCGCGGAAACATGGTTTCCCGATCCGAAAACCCTCTCCGTCATCCAGACCTGGAAAGGCTCTTTCTTTGTGCTGATAACCGGGGTGATTCTCTTTTCTGTGTTGCTCCGCCAACTCACCAAGGATCGGGCCCTGCTCAACCTCCAGCACCGACAACGGCAAGCACTCCGTGAGCGCGAGCGTCAGCTCCAGATCCTGATGGACAATCTCCCGGGCATGGCCTATCGCTGCCTGTATGATCCCGACTGGACAATGAAATTTGTCTCCCAGGGATGCACCAAGCTGACTGGTTATGAGCCCGATGAGTTGGTCAACAACCGGGTCACCAGCTATGCGGCGCTGGTTAGCGACGCTTCTAATCAGCAACTGTTCGAGCAAGTCAGAGTGGCCCTGGAAAAAGAAGAATCGTTTTCCCTGGAATACGAGGTCACCCGAAAAGACGGCAGTCGTATCTGGGTCTGGGAGCGGGGACGAGGCGTTCAGGAGGACGATGGCTCGCTCCACCTGGAAGGCATCATTCTGGACATTTCTGACCGCAAAGTGCTGGAGACAGAGCTTGAGCAAATGGCCACTCGGGATCCCCTGACCGGTCTTCTGAACAGGCGGGAGATGTCCCGGGTGCTGGATGAGGAGCTTCAGAGAGCCCGTCGTTACCAGCGACCCATGGCAGTGCTCTGGGTGGATTTCGACCATTTCAAGGATGTGAATGACACCTACGGCCATGCTGCAGGTGACTCGGTTCTCAGAGCTATCAGCCGCCTGTTGCTGGGTAGCGTCCGCAGCGTCGATTCCATCGGTCGGTTTGGCGGCGAGGAGTTCGTGATTGTTTTGCCTGAAATGGATCTGGAGGAGGCCCAGGAAACGGCCGAGCGTTTACGGCGCAAAGTGGCGGAAGAGCCGCAGCCGTTGGGGAATGGCGAGGCGGTGCCCCTGACCATCAGCGTGGGCGTTGCGGTCTACCCGGATCACGGGCAGACTGCTTCGACACTCTGTGCCGCCGCCGACAAAGCCATGTATCTGGCAAAGGATAGGGGCCGCAACTGTGTCGCCATGGCGCACCTGCACGACCAGGTCCATAATCAGTAGTGAGACTCGTGTCCTGGCAGGTGGAGGAGGTGACGTCCGCTTTGCTGCGGCCCGGCCAATGTGGCCCGGGCCGGTTCTGTTGAACATAGAAAAACAACAATCGTACTGAAAAAGGTTTGAGCCGATGAACCGACTTGCCCGCCGTGCCCTCCATAGCAGTCAGATTCCCGAGGATCTCGAATCCGTCACCTTTCGGGATGATGCCGGTGAAAATCCGGCTGCTGCCGGTGTCAGTCAGGAAACGGTTGATGCCCTGTGGCGCAGCGTCCAGAGCCTTTACCGGACCGGCGTGCACCCGGGTATCCAGATTTCCATCCGCCACAAGGGTGAGCAGGTTCTGCACCGGGCGATTGGCCATGCCAGTGGCAATGGCCCCCATGACCCGCGCGACGCCGCCAAGGTTCCGATGACGACTGATACTCCGATCTGCTACTTCTCCGCCTCCAAGGCGGTGACGGCACTGCTTATGCACATGCTGGCGGAACAGGGCCTGGTCAACCTGATGGATCCCGTCTCCTACTACTGCCCGGAGTTCGGGGTTAATGGGAAAAGGACCATCACCGTTCACCAGATTCTTTCTCACCGCGGGGGCATTCCTGCCATTCCACGGGAAACGCCGATTGATGTGCTGTGGGATAACGATGAAATCTGGCGTCTGCTCTGTGCTGCACGACCGGTGGAAGTGGACGGCGCCAAGGTGGCCTATCACGCCATCACCGGCGGTTTTGTCCTGCAGCGGGTATTGGAACGCGTCACGGGCGACACCATTGAAAAATACCTCGACAAGCATTTGCGTCGGCCCATGGGCATGAAATGGTTTACCTATGGCATTGCCCCGGAGCATCTCGATGAGCTGGCCTGCAATTACGCCACCGGACCAACGCCGCGTTTCCCCGTTTCCTGGGTTGTTAACCGCGCGCTGGGTGGCGATATCCGGACCGTCGAGCGGGTTACCAATGACCCGAGGTTCCAGGAAGCGGTGATTCCGGCGGGCAATCTGTGCGGTACGGCCGAGGAAATGGGCCGCTTCTTCCAGATGATGCTGAATGGCGGGCTCTGGAACGGCCGTCGTATCTGCAGCGAAATCACCATCCGCCGGGCCATTCAACAGTTCGGTTCGCTACAGATAGACCGCACCATGATGATACCCATGCGCTTCAGTGCCGGCATGATGCTGGGTGGCAATCCTGTGGGCCTCTGGGGTCAGAACAGCCGGTTTGCTTTCGGTCACGTCGGTCTGATCAACAAGCTGTGTTGGGCGGATGTGGCCCGAGATATTTCGGTCAGTCTGCTGAACACCGGCATCCCGATCGTCGGTCATCACCTGCCGGCACTGGCGAAGTTCGTGTATACCGTGGGCAATCGTTTTCCGTTGATACCCGAGCACCGGCGACCGCTGATCGCCGCCTGAGGCAAAGGGTTCAGAGCGTCCTGAGCTGGGCTTCGAGTATGCCCAGCACGGAGGACAGAATGTCCCTGAAATCCGTCAGGGTCTGGGTGCGCTGGATGACGTCTTCCCGGTTTTCATCAAGTCGCTCAAGCTTGGGCACAACCCGGCGTATGCCTTCTGTAATTACCTCATAGGGGTAATGGTGGTCCTGGATACTGAGCTTGTTTATCTCGGCCACTTCCTGGCTGAATATGCTGATGATGTCGTACAGCATGTCCTTGTGGTGAATGCTGCTGGCTTCCCAGTAGGCATCGTCCAGCAGTTCCAGCAGCGACAGATATTCACGGAGGGTATCCGCCACGGATGTCTGGGTCATGGGAGCTCCTGTCGGTGGGCAATGTCGTCTCTACAGGGAACTATAGCAGGGGTTCTGTCGTCTGGATGACAGGTGGTCCGGCAGAGCTGAAAATAAAAATGAAACTCTATTCATTTTAATTGCACTATGTCGGACAGTTGTGCAGACTTGCGTGATGGGAAAAGGATCTATCACGACTCATTGGACGAGAAGCCGAATGGACAAGCCCACCCCCCCCAGTAACCAGCCCGCCTCCCGCGAGGTCAAGCTGGACCATCACGACAGCGTTCGCAATCATGTGCACCAACAGGTGCGCTCTGAAGTTGAACGGCTGGAGCGCCGAATAGAAACCCTGCGTCTTGTCAAAGCACCCCACGCGGCCATCATGATCTCCACCTATGAACGCATGATCGACCGCAAGAAAGGCTTCCTGCAGAACTGGGACCTCAGGGATGGCGGCGCCGGCTAGCGGCCGGCGACAGGCACCGTTGTCCAGCTGGTAATCGCGTCGGCATCTTCCTGGTAGGTGCAATTGGCCGGATTCGGTATCGTGTCCTGCTCGTCCGTTGAGTCAGGATCGTCAATGCGCGCTGGCTCGCCGTCCGACGCAAAAATCCTGACCACGTCCATGTTGTAATCCAGCTCGACTCTCAGGCAGTCCGGGCTGTTGTCTCCCAGGCCATAACCCGGATAGCGATCGAGTGTGATCACCTCGGATTCGTCATTCTTTATAAACAGCGTGTCGGTGTTTTCGTCAATGAAATCCTGGCGCAGTTCAATGCTGCCATGGTTCCGACTCAGGTAGTCGGCGGTGGCGAATTCGGTGGGGCTGTAGCCCAGTGTCATGAAACTGTTGGCATCAAACCGGCTGCCTGCCAGCACGCTGACCAGTTCCGGCTGGGCCGCCTGCTCCTCTTCTTCAACACTGCGGCTGACATACTGGATCGTGCGATATACCTTGTTTTCGAGATCCGAGCCTTCCGGGCCATCCGGCAGGTAACGCCAGTCGAGCGTCGGGTAGATCCAGAGCTGGTCGTTCAGCGGCAGATTGGCAATCACCGCCGACTGGTCTGTGAACCGGATCTGCGCGCCGTTGCCCCGGCTGTTGTAGGTGCCTGCGACACCATCTGCAATCCTCTGGCTGATGTATCGTTTGCCTTCCTGGAAATTGGTGACTTCGCCGGAGGCCAGCACCTGGTTCATCAGGTCCAGCGGGTTGCGCACGCTGTCATAGCTGTTGCCGGCGTCCGTTGGCGTGGCGCGGATGAAAACCTCGATGTGGCTGCGTATTTCGCTGGTGGTATCAAGGTCATCGGAATCGTCTGCTGCCGGCTGGATGCCCCGGTAAAAGTCCCAGAAACGGGTATTGCTGAGATTGTCCGGTGCCACCTCGGTGTTTTCCAGGTTGAAGCTCGAGAACGTCAGATCCACATTGGTCGCCGGATTGAACGCGGAAGGTCCGGTATCCTCAAGTCCGCAGCCACTCAGGACAAGTGTGGTCATGGAAACAGCGGCGAAAATGCAGGAATGTCTCATTTCAGATGGCCCCGGGATGCGAAAAACGGTGTAAACGGCTAAAGTGAGTCACCGGGACGGTATAGCCCCGGCGTGGCTACTGACAGTAAAACAAAAAACCGGTATCTACCCTCGCGGAGATCACATTTTGCGGCAACGGCTTGAATTGGCGCTTCCAGCGGTGACGTCTTTGGTAGCGGTCCTGCTGTTCCTGGTCACGGCCATGATGCCGGTGTCGGCCAGTGCGGCCGGGCCCTGCCATGATGGCGAGATTGTACTGGACGGCGGTATCGAGAGTATCCGTGATCTGGGTGGCTGCATCTGGTATCTCGAGGACCCGGGGCAGGAACTGACCCTCGATGAGGTTCGCGCTCTCCAATCGGGTGCCTTTACCCGCCACGAAGGCGGCGTGTTGAACTTCGGCTACACGGAATCCGCATACTGGGTGCGCCTGGATCTCCGCTCCGCGGGCAATCCTGACCAGAACGGATGGATCCTTGAGCTTGCTCTGCCTCTGGTGGATGAAGTCACCCTGTTCATGGTTCGCGACGGAGATCTGGTTGATCAGCGACAGGCGGGTTATGAGGACAACTGGGTGGAACGGGACCTGGCTGTCCCCAACCCGACATTCCGCCTTTCACTGGCACCGGATTCCCTGAGCCACGTCTACTTGCGGGTGGTAAACACCAATACTTTCCGTCTGCCGGTCAGCCTCTGGCACCCGGACAGCTACATTGAGAAAGTCTCGGTGGATGAGCTGGTGCGGGGCATCCTGCTTGGTTCGGTGCTGGCCATTCTTGCCTACAACCTGTTCGTCGCGGTCTCGGTTCGCGAGCGGAGCAACATCTATTACGTGCTCTACCTGGTCTTTGCGGCCATCTTTATCTTCACCGAACAGGTTCACGGTATCCAGCTTCTCGACAGCCGGCCCGCTCTGTTCGACAAGCAGTTCCTGCACTTCCAGATCATTCTGACCTGGTTCTGGGGCCTGCTGATGGCAAGGTCGCTGCTTGAAACCCGGGAACGGTCGGCCGATCTTGATCAGGTCATCCGCCTGTGCCTGTATTCGGTGGTTGCCACTTTCGTGCTGTCGCTGTTCCTGCCCTACCACGTCGCCATGGAATGGATTGTGGTTGGCTCCATTCTGCTGAGCCTGATTCTGATCGTGGTCAGTTACCTGTCCTGGCGCTATTACAATCCGGCGGCCCGTTCCTATTTTTTCGCCTGGACACTGGCGCTGGTGGGCTTCGGTATCTATGCCCTGACGGTGATGGGCATACTGCCATTGAACACCTTCACCGCTTACTCACCCCAGTTTGGTCTGACCGCGCAGATTATCCTGTTTTCTTTTGCCCTCGCAGACAGGATCAAGCAGGTCCAGGGCGAGGCCCTGGGCTGGAGCCAGCGGGCGTTGTCGAACCTTCAGCGTTACCAGTCGCTGTTCGATAACGCCATCGAGGGCGTGTTCCAGATGTCGCCGGACCGGCGATTTGTCACGGCCAATCCCGCCATGGCGCGCCTGCTGGGCTATAACAGCAGCCGCGAGTTGCTCAAGCGGAACCCGGACGTACTGGAAACCTGCATCGCCGACGAGCGGTTGCGGCGGCTGGTGATCGAGCAGCTGGAGGCCCGGGGCACGGTCAAGGGCATTGAGGCCCGATACCTTACCCGGGACGGTGACGAGCGCTGGGCGACCATCTCACTGCATACGGTGTATGACACCGAGGGTGAGCCGACCCATCTGGAAGGCACCTGCATCGACGCCACCGAAAGTCACAATCGCTTGAGGATCGAGAGGGAGCGCGAGCAGGAGCGTCTCGAGAAGGAGCTTGCCCGCAATTCCGCGGAGGCGAAAAGCCAGTTCCTGGCCAATATGAGCCATGAGATCCGCACACCGCTGGCAGCCATCATCGGTTACGGAGAAACGCTGCTTGATCCGGATCTCAGTGAACCGGAGAAAAGAAGCAGTGCCGAGACGGTGGTGCGCAGCGGCCGACATCTGCTGGACCTGGTCAACGACATCCTCGACCACTCGAAAATCGACGCCAACAAACTGGATGTGGACATCGTATCGGTCAATCTGCCGGAACTTCTTGACGAGATTCGCGCCTTCTTCGCGCCAAGAGCCCGGGAAAAAGGACTGGATTTCAGCATCATCTGCGAATACCCGTTGCCGGAGCAGGTGCGCACTGACCCCACCCGACTGCGCCAGATCATTATCAACCTGTGTGGTAATGCCCTTAAATTTACCGATAAGGGGTCCATTTCCCTGGTGGTCCGTTGTGATCGCGATCAGGAATTGCTCGTGGCCCGGGTCGTGGATACCGGCATTGGCATGAAGCCGGAGCAATTGGGGCGGCTGTTCGATCCCTTTGCCCAGGGCAGCGCCGCCATTTCCAGGCAATATGGTGGCACCGGCCTCGGGCTCAGCATTTCCCGGCGTCTGGCGGAAATGCTTGGCGGCAGTATCCGGGTGAACAGCACCTATGGCGAGGGCAGCGAGTTTGAGCTTTCGATCCGGACCGGGCCACTGGATGAGGTGCATTTCCTGCGCGACGCCTCGGAGCTGAGCCAGCGCCGCCGGACCATCCCCATGGTTGTCGCGCCGCGATTGTCAGGGCGTATCCTGTGTGCCGAGGACAACGAGGTGAACCGGCGGCTTGTTTCCCTGTTGGTGTCTCGAACCGGAGCCGAGCTTGTCCATGTGAGCAACGGAGCGGAAGCCCTGGAAATGGCGATTCGCGAACCCTTTGATCTGATCCTGATGGACATACAGATGCCGGTGATGAACGGCCGTGACGCCACGGCGGCACTTCGCGAAGCCGGGGTGAATACGCCGGTCATCGCGCTCACCGCCAATGTGATGTCCGAGGACATTGCCGATTATCGCCTGGCCGGCTGCAATGAACACCTGGCGAAGCCCATCGACAAGCAGCGCTTCTATGAAACACTGGGACGATACCTTTCGGTGACGCCGGCCTCCGCTAATGAACGAACCTCACGCTATCAGGGCAAGGTGCTGGTTGCCGAAGACAACACCGAAAACCGGCAGCTGGTAGAGCGTATGCTGCGCCGGGAAGGTCTGGACGTCGTGGCAGTGACCGGCGGCGAGGACGCGGTTCGGACTGCATTGTCCGATACGGTTCATCTGGTGCTGATGGACCGTCACATGCCGGGAATGGATGGTGTTGATGCCACCAGGTTGCTGCGCCAGGCCGGGTTCCGCCGGCCGGTGATTGCCTTTACAGCCGGCGATCAGCAGGAAACCGATGCATTGCTTGAGGCCGGTTGTGACGGCGTGCTGAACAAGCCCATTGATCAGTCCCACCTGACGGCCCTGCTGGATCGGCTGCTGGGCACGGGCCCCGTTTTCGCCGCGGATACCGGCGAAGACGCTGAAATTGCCCACCTGGTGGCACAGTTTCTTGATGGGCTTGCCGCGCGGCGGACCCGAATGGATGCCGCGCTGGCGGACGCAGATCGTGAAGCAATGAAAACCGAAGCCCACCAGATCAAGGGCACGGCGGGTGCCATGGGCTATCCGCTGATGACCCGACAGGCGGGTATACTGGAAGAGCTGCTGAAAGTCACTGAGCCGGACTGGGAACGTGTTCGCAGCGAACTGAAGGAACTCGGTGAAATGATAGACCGTGCCCTCGCCGCTGCGAAAACGCCAGGCTGACGTGTGTGAGTATGACCAACAGGAAGAACCCGATGAGTGAGCTGCCGGAACGCCGAGAACACCATTCCCTGAGCATGATGTATGGTACCTATGCCGACATCCTGTTTGTGTTGTTTCCCTTTCTGATTATCGGTATGCAACGGTTGTGGGAAGGCCGGCTTTACGAAACCCTGCTGCGACCGGACCTGAGCATCGCCGCCGCTATCCTTGCCGGTCTGGCTATCGGCAAGTTCGTGCTCGGTCTCGTGACCAACCGGGAGCTCGGGCGCTACAAGGAGCGCATTGTTTTCTTCATCGCCCTGACGCTTTTCGTGGTGCTGGGGCCGGCAATCATTCTGATCCTGAGTATACTGGGAAGCGCGGATGTACCCGGTTTTGTAACCTTTGTTCAGCCGATCCTTCTGATTATTGCGATATCCCTCTACACAACCGCTGTGAGCATCAGCAATATACTGACACGGTTTGGCATGGAGGACGGGACGACGGCCAATCCGGAGACCTCGCCACGCTCTGACTACAGTGACATGAGCGAGCCCCGACCAGCGCCGCTGGACCTGCCACGGCGCACAGGCAACGACCCGACAGTTTGAGAGGAGCAACCCACATGACGGATCTGAAAGTGCTGGTAGTGGAAGATGAGCCTGTGATGCGAGAGCGGCTCGTGGATATGCTCTACAACGCTGGCGCAACCAAAGTGATCGAGTGTATTGACGCAGCTTCCGCCAGGACGGCTTTCAAAGCCGGGGAATTTCACATCATCCTGCTGGATCTGGGGTTGCCGGACGGCGATGGGCACGAACTGATGCTGGAATTCAAGGACGCCCGTGAGGAACAGCACATTGTGCTGGTGACGGCGGACGATTCGATCGAGAGTATTCAGCGTGCGATCAGTGCCGGCGCTAACGGCTACGTGGTCAAGCCTTATTCCCAGGAAAAAATACACGATGTGGTCAACAATTACGCCATGGTTCACGGCGGCGATATGGCGATGATGCAGGGTCTGAACCGGCGCCACTGACCGGTTCAGACACGCGGCTTCTGAATCAGGCGACCTGCCGGGCAATCCAGGAATTGTAACGGGTCGCCAATGCTCTGACGTACCTTGCCTCGGCGTCGTTCATATTGCCCAGGACGCCCTTGAAGATCCAGCCCCGCTCATACACTCCCAGCACCCGCTGTTCGTCATCCAGATTGACGCGCTGATTAAGTTTTTTGCAGATGGCATCCAGCAGCGGCAGCTTCTCCGGACGCTTGATCGGGCCCTGGCGATTGTTCATGGGCTGGTTTGCTGCGCGAGTTGTCGGATGTCTTTTCATGATGTTCTCCTTGTCGTTTTGCGGCTGCAAAAACAAAACCCCGGTGCCTGAAGCGACCGGGGTTTCGCGGAGAAGCTGACCCGGTCGCTACATAGGCTCCCGGGACTGACCGAAAGCCGTTAGATGTCTTTCACCATCGCGCGGACAGACTGCCCTGCATGGCAACCTGCTGCTGTGTAAGCGCTGAACTGTGGAATCATTCTGGTCATACCGGCTCTTATGTTTCGGTTCGACTACCAGTGTATAGGCTAATGGGCCGTTTGCAATAGCCCGGCTTCTTCGGCAAACCCCTACAGACGGCCTCCAGGGGCGCTTGGCATAATTCTTTCCGTCACGTGTTTTACGTTGTGCAATCCCGACTGCCTGCCGCGCCAGGCAGTCGATGGATCTCTCCTTTCTACGCAGCCTCTATGGCTGCGTTTTTTTTGGGTAGTGGAATCTTCGTAGCCATTACTTCTTACAGATTTTGCGGCCTGTCCCGGCGATAATTCGCACACTAATATTCGATTAATCGCCATCAACAGACAGAGGTTGAAACCTAGCAAAATGTCCGACGAAGCCGGATCTGCCAGTAAAAAGTTCCGTTCCCACGCATTGATTGAACTCGCCCTGATTATTGCACTTGGTCTTTACCTGCTGGTCGCGCAGGAGCAGGTCGTGGGTGAGAATCTGGTGTTTACCGTGACCGGAGCCGCGCTCATGGCCCTGGTGACCTACTGGACGCTGAATACCCTTCGGGATGGTCTCGAGGTCATCGCACTGCGTGTCCGTCACGCCAGGCACTGATCAACCGGGAATGCGTCAGGCCTGCCGGGTTTGACCCGTTAACGGCGCCAGTTCGTCCTGATTCGGCGCAATCCGTTCCCAGGTCTTGTGGAGAATCAGGGCATCGTTTGCGGCCCGATGCACAGGCAGGCCAAGCTCTGTAATCACCTGTTGGCGAAGTGCTGACCATTCGCGCACCTGCCTCGTGTCCAACAGCGCTGAAATGGATTCAAGCTGAAACGTTGGCGTCATGCGGGCGGCCTTGAACAAACGGTGCAGCCAGAAACTGTCGAAGGTCCAGGCATCGCAAAACACCTGTTCCGGCAGCAGTTCGTTGAGGGCACTGGCGACTTCGCTCACCGCAATACCATCCGCTTCCAGGGTCTCGCGGGAAATGCCGTGAATCTGCTCAGCGCTTTGTGACCAGTCCTGCCACAGCACGTGGGGGCTGATCAGCCAGCTGTGGAGAGTGCCATCCGGCATGCAGATTCCCACCTCAATGGGGTAGCTCGCGATCAGATCAAGGCTTGATGCCTCGAAATCGATGAATGCCGGCTGGATAGTGGTCATGGAGTCAGTGTAGCTGATGAGTTGTTTTTCGCTGAGTTTACCCGCCCCGCAAGCGAGACGCGAACCCAACCTGTTCCTGCACTGTTACAATATGTCCATTCATTGTAAAAGCCCGATGACAGCAACAGGCCTCGGGCGCGACAGTAAACCAGCCAAATCCGAACCGCACCATACGGGGAGCCCGAATGACAGACACCGTAGTCGTTATCTATTCCGGAGGCATGGACTCCTACACCCTGCTGCATCTGGCCCGGGAGCGCGGCTACCAGGTTCATGCCCTGTCCTTCAACTACGGGCAGCGCCATGTCCGGGAGCTTGAGTGCGCGCGTTCGGTCTGTGAAGCGCTGGGTGTACCCCACAAGGTGATCGATATCCGCGCCATGAGTGAGGTGATGGCCGGCTCATCGCTGACCTCGGATATCGATGTGCCGGAAGGCCACTATGAAGAAGACAGCATGAAAGCGACCGTGGTGCCTAACCGAAACATGATTCTCCTGTCCCTGGCGACCGGTTACGCCGTGACCGCAGGTGCTGGCGCCGTCTGGTACGGAGCTCATGGTGGCGACCACGCTATCTACCCGGACTGTCGCCCGGAGTTTGTGGATAAAATGGACGCGGTCTGCCGCGTGGCCAACTACGAGCCGGTCGGCATTGAGGCGCCTTTCATGACCATGGACAAGGGTCAGATCCTGGCTGAAGGCCTGCGCCTGGGACTGGACTATGCACAGACCTGGACCTGCTACAACGGCCGGGAGCGGGCTTGTGGACGCTGCGGCTCCTGTGTTGAACGACTGGAAGCCTTCGCTGCCAATGGTGTCAAAGATCCCCTGGACTACGAGGCGGCAAGCTGATGTATCGGGTCAAGGAAGCCTTCTACACGTTGCAGGGTGAAGGTGCCCAGGCCGGGCGTGCTGCCGTGTTCTGTCGTTTCAGCAAGTGCAACCTTTGGACCGGTCGCGAGAAGGACCGCGCCACTGCCGTGTGCAATTTCTGTGATACCGATTTTGTCGGTACTGATGGCCAGAATGGTGGTCGCTTTGAAACCCCGGAGGAACTGGCCCGTCACATACGCAATCTTTGGCCGGAGGCACCCGGCAAGCCCTACGTGGTCTGCACCGGTGGCGAGCCCCTGCTGCAGCTGGATGCTCCCCTGATCGAGGCTCTGCACCGGGAAGGGTTCGAGGTAGGGGTAGAGACCAACGGTACCCTGCCCGCGCCCGAAGGCATCGACTGGCTCTGCGTCAGTCCGAAAGCCGATGCCCCGGTGGTGCTTGAGGCCTGTGACGAGCTGAAGCTGGTCTATCCCCAGCCCCTGGCGATGCCGGAGCGATTCCTGGGCATTCGCGCAAGCCATTATTTCCTGTCGCCGATGGCCTCTCCCTCGATACCGGAAACGGCTGTGGATGAGATCAAACAAAGCAATACCCGACGCGCCACCGATTATTGTCTCGCGCATCCGCAGTGGCGCCTGACCCTGCAAATGCACAAGATCATCGGCATCGACTGATTACCCCGTGGCCAGTGCCCGCCTGGCGGTAATCAGCCCGGGGCCGGGTTGCGAAATTCGGTAATGGCTGGGGCTGCTGCCGGTCCAGCGCTTGAAAGCCCGGGTGAAATTCGCCGCGTCGGCGTAACCGAGGGCATCGGCAATCTGGCTCAGATTCATGGTGGTACTGCGGAGCAGATCCTGTGCCCGTTCCAGGCGGACCTGATCTACCAGCTGCTGGAAACTGGCGTCTTCTTCCTGCAGCCGCCGCTTGAGCGTTCTCTCGGACACAAACAGGGTGGCCGCTACCCTGGCCAGTTTTGGCGGGAAGGGGTGGCTGGTCTCGATTACCCGTCGGACGCGACAGGCAAATCCGGCGTCTTCGGTCAGCTGCCGCAGCGCCTCCTCGCACTGGGCTTTGGACGAGGCCGCCAGTTGATCATCGGTGAAGCGCACGGGCAGGCTCAGACGGCCAACCGGAATCACCAGGGCATTCTCCGTAGCGCCGAATTCCACCGGCACCGGGATCTGTGAGCGGAAACGCTGGAAATAGGCCGGCTCCGTTCCCCGGCGAACAATCCGCAAACCGTCAATGACCGAGCCTGTCAACTGTGCCCCCATGGAAACGCAACCAAACAGCATGGCATCCATGATAAAGCCGTGCAGAGGCCCCAGGTCGATATCACAATGCACAACGTACCAGGCCAGGTTGCCGGTCTCCCGTTTGCAGACCCGAAGGTGAGGCACCCTTAGCGTCAGGTATCGGGTCATCAGCTCCATGGCATCGCCCAGGGTACGGCTACTCATGACGGCCGTACCCAGGGCGCCGTGCAGGGGCAGCTTCAGCTCCCTGGCGAGCATGATACCGAGCCCCGGTTCGCCGCTCTCGATAATGGCCCGGGTGACGAATTCGCTGGCCTGGGTCTGGCTCACCCGCCGATCGGTGGATTGCAGGCGGACCGGGTCAAGACCGACCCGGAGGAGGAGGTCCTGTTCGTCAACACCGATGGTGTTCAGCAGTTCGGCCAGAAGATGCAGGTAGATGGCCGGCATGCCCAGGTCCTGTGCCGTTGAAACGGAGGCGCGCATGGGATTTCCTCGTCTGATTCTGTTCTTGTTATGTCGCAGAACGCTTGGTTTCGACGATTATGGCGCCTCGCGGCTCGTTGCCCCATGACTTCGGTGACGGAATAAATGGCCTGAAAGGCCAATCATCGGCCGGTTGGCAGGAAGCATCCGGATCGATCACTGGCCATGACGGCGGACGAAGTGTTCCAGAGCTGCGGCAGATCGCCCGGGCGTTTCCAGCATCGGAAGATGTCCGACACCCCGGAACATGTGGATTTCTGCCTGAGGCGTGGCCGAGCTGAACCAGTCAACGCAGCGGGTCGGGGTAATCACGTCACGGTCGCCCCACTGAACCTGCAGTGGTGGTGTCTCGGGGCCCAGGTAGCGGGCCGGTGCCAGCGCGTCTGCCACCATGTCACTGAAGATATGCCGGAGGGCCTCGGTGCGGCCCAGGAGATCCGGTCCGAGAAGGCCGGCCATGGCAAGTCCGGAGACCGTGGGCTTGCCGGTGCCAACACTGTTGAACATGCGGTAGACGCCTTTCCAGTCCCGTGGAATCAGGATGCCATCCCGGTCAGGCTTCAGGGGGGCGTGAATGTCTGCCTCTTTATGTTCGGGGATGCCGGCGCTGTTGAGCAACGTCACCGAGCGGGGCGCCGGATCCAGTGTGTGGGCCAGTATTGCGGCAATCGCGCCACCCATGGAGCTGCCGGCCAGATGGATGTTGTCCGTGTTAACGCCCGCAAGCCACTGAGCCAGTCGACGGGCCTGGGTTTCGTAGCGGTAGCAGGCCTCCGGCCGGTAATCACTCTCCCCGAATCCCGGCAGATCCGGCGCCAGAAGATGCCAGCGTCTTGGCAGTCTTTGCAGCCACAGCCCCCAGTTTTCCTTCATGGCGGCAAAGCCATGAATCAGGACGATCGTCGGGCGGCCGACACCTGGCGATCCCCGTTCCAGGAAAACCATCTTGTGGCCATCGACCATGGTTTCATGGCGGCGGGCCTGGAGAAGTAATCGTTGTCCCGTGCGGGCAGCGGGCCAGAAGTTGGGGGCAGGAATTCTCATGGTTGTCAGCGATCACCGGTTTTGGGTCTGACCACCAGTCTACCGGGACCAGTATCCGGAGCCTTGGCCACAGTGCCCGTGGACGTCGGCGAATGGGCAACAGATTGCCCGTGACGGGGCGTCGAAAGTCAGAGCTTCAGGTCGACAATCACCGGATTATGGTCGCTGGATCGCCAGGGTCCCCGGCCGGATGCCGGGTGATCGCTCCGGTAGTCGAGTACCCGGGGCTCATCGGCGTTCACCAGCCAGCTCCAGGCGCCCGTAACCCTTGGTTTTAAGGTCTCGGAGGCGAGTGCGAAATCCAGCGAGCCCTTCTGACCACGGTAACGGTAGGTGTAGTGACCACAGATCTTTTCGGTGCAGGGATGGAAATGGTGCACCATGCTGGTAAAACCTGCCTGCTCCAGCACTGCGATGGGATGTTCGCGGGCATAGCTGTTGAGGTCACCGATTATCAGGGTGCCGACTGAATGGTGCCTGCGGGTATCGCTGCCGGACCAGGCCGCCAGTGTTTTCGCTTCGTTGGTCCGCCGGCTCGCGTAGCAGCCCTGGCCATCGGCCTGGTCCTGATTATCGCCACGGGCGCCCCGACAGGATTTCGATTTAAGGTGAGGAACAATGACCCGAACGGTAGCATCACCGTCCGTTCGGCCGAAATCCTGAGCCAGGGGAGGCCGGCCTCCCGATTCAAATGGCCCTTTGGCAAGCCGTTCTGGCGAGCCAACCGCGCTAATCCGGTCGCTGCGGTAGAGCAGGCCGGTCCGGATCTCGTCATCGCCGTCCTGGCCGGGCGTGCTGACGAACCGCCAGGTGCCGCCCAAGGCCTCTGCAAGTTCCGCTATGGAACTTGCCGGTCCATAGCCGTCGTTCTCAAGTTCGGTCAGCGCAAGAATGTCCGGATCGGGGGCCAGAAGTGTGTTCACCAGTTGTTGTTGCTGGCGCCGGAATTCCGCCGGTGTCCCGGCCCCGCGACTCGTTGGAAACTCGCCGCCCCGGCCATCTCCGTTAAAGAAATTACCAAGGTTCAGAGCCATGATCCGCACCGAAGCCTCATGCCGCGGCCCGGGTGCGGTTTCTCTGGGATTGGTGGCGAGGAAAGCCGGCTCCTGAGAGGGCTGGAGCCGCCAGGCATCGAAGCGGAAATCCAGCACACCGATGAGCCCTTTAATCTGATCCCCGGCCCTTACGGTTGCCGAAGACAGGCCGCCCGGGGGCCAGGGTACCGGGCGGGGGTCTCTCCTGGACCGGTTGTCATCAAGCGGAACGCGGTTTGCCCCGGCCCGGGTGAATGCCCGGTGTGCTTCTTTGCCGGGGGGCAGGTATTCCGTAGGCTGGACCTGGTCTGAGGCCGCCAGCCCAAGCTCGCCGTAGCGAGCCAGGTTGTAGTTGTCCACCACCGTCAGGGGCTGGCGAAAGGTAACTCTCATGTTCTCCAGATGTTCCGGATCGACGGCCCAGGGCAGGGTGATGGCAATGGGCGCTGGAAGCGGCCCACGCCCGCACGCCCGGATGCTCCGAACCGACACCAGTTCGGTCAGCCCGTGGTATTCCTTCACCTTTCCGGTTACCCGCACTCGCATGCCGACATCGGCGATTTCACGATCGGTGTAAATAAACAGCGCTTCGGAAGTGGCGGGATTCCCGTCGGTCTGATGGTCGGCTTGCTGCAGGTAAAAACCACCAAAGCCGCCCTTTGCCCGGGAATCCTGGGTCAGGATGCCCTCGACGGTGACGGTAGCTCCTGCCATGGGTGAGGCCGGTCCAGTGCCCTGGACCCGGGAAATGGGCGTTGCGGGATCACCACAGGCCGATTCTGCCCTCCCTGCTGCGGGCAGAAATGACAGAATCAGAACGCCGAGAAAGACATACCGCCAGGTCCCAGAGCTCACACTGGCAGTTTAGCTGAGGCCGGCAACGGCTTTGAGGGCCTGTTCGCGTTTGCTGCCAAATCCCAACTGGTCGGGATTGGCCAACTCAAGCTGTTGCACCAGCGGATCCGGGTGCTGATTGTCGAAGGTAATACCGAGCCGTGACAGCACGTAGGGGGCAAGCGCGGCACGGGTAGCAACTTCCAGCCGACCATGTTCCATGCCGTAGTCACGGGCAATGATCTCTTGCTGGGCTTGGGTCAGGCGCTGATCCGGGGTGACCACCAGGGTAACCTGCCGGTTCCAGTGCTCGTCCTGGTCCCGGGTGTGTCTGGCGCGCTGCCGGAGGGCCTCCGGCGAGGTCCGGAATCGGCTCAGGGCGAAATCCCGGAATTCCCGGTTTGAGTCGCACCATGCCCGCAAATGCCAGCTGTCGCCGGCACAAACCAGAGTATGCGGCTCAAGTATGCTTTCCACCGCTTCCGGTCGGCTCAGGGAGGCATAGCTGGCCCGCAGCTGTCTTCCCTGTCGTGTTGCCGTCACCACCGCACGCATGGTTTCGGGCGCGATGACCCGATTCGGACCCTGGACCACGGTGCTGTCCGGCAGGCCAATGTTCAGGGATTCAAACGTGGTGCTCAGGTTTTGCTGGCGGGCAAGCAGGTCCAGATATTCATTGACCACGCCTCGGGTGACCACCGGGCGAAATCTATCGGCCGGGACATAACCTTTCAGGTGACGGTCGTAAACCAGATTGCCCGGCGCCAGTTCGCGAAGATAGGTGTTGATATCCTTGGACGCCTGCTGACGACCGATCCCGAAACTGTGGCAGATGTGGTTGGTAGTCAGACGACCTTCCCACAGGGCAATCGTTTCGATAAGTCGATAGCGAAGCAGCAGATCCCAGCGGATGGGCCAGTCCGTTTTTTTCATAACCAGGCGCTCACGGTCCAATGAATAGCTCGTTTTCATGTTACCTGCTCCGGCACTCATGGTCTGTTACGGCGCATTAATGTAAAACCCTGTTAAACCGCTACACGGCGGCCTTTGCGGGTTTTTGTGATGCAGTTAACGGGTTTCGGGAAGTGCCTAGTGGCTTCACTTCCCGCTACTGATCTAATACGTCGCCGGCAAAGTCCGGGACTTGCTGCTATTTTGTCTGTCATTCAATCCAGAATACCCTGTAACGCCCGGAGCCGCTGTAATGACCCGAATGGTCACCTCCCTGTCTGCCCTGATTCTAAGCATTATTTTGCTGGTCAGCGGCAATGCATTCCTGATGACACTGCTGGGCATCCGTCTGAGTATCGAGGCGATATCGCCGGATATTATCGGCTGGATTCTGGTCTGCTATTCCATCGGTTTTGTGTTGGGTACGCTCTACGTTCACCGAATTATCGGCCGGGTTGGTCATATCCGGGCGTTCGCGGTGTTTGCCGCCGCTGCCGCTGTCACGTCGTTACTCTATCCGATGGCCGTTTCCGAGATTTTCTGGGCTGTTCTGCGGGTACTCTCCGGGTTCAGTATTGCCGGTGTGCTGGTGGTCATCGAGAGCTGGTTCTCCAGCCGTGCCACCAATGCCAACCGCGGTGCGTTGTTTGCGGTGTACCAGATTGTTTTCTATCTGTCCGCCGCCGGCGGCCAGCTCATCGTGAATATCGGCGACCCCGCCAATTTCATGCCTTTCTCGATTGCCGCGATTCTGTTGGCGCTGGCGCTGATGCCGCTGGCACTGACCAAAATGGAAGCGCCCGTTATTGAGCAGGTTCAGCGCATCTCTATTTTCACTTTGGCCCGGGAATCCTTTTCCGGTGTTGCCGGCGCCCTGATCTGCGGCGTCATGATCGGCGGCTTTTATGCGCTTGGGCCGGTGTACGCAACACTGGTCGGGCTGGACGTTGCACGGACATCCACGTTCATGGCCAGTGCCATTGTCGCGGCCATGATCCTTGCCTGGCCGCTGGGCCGGCTCTGCGACCGTTTCGACCGGCGCCGCGTGATGTTCTGGATCGCTCTGGTAGCGGCTTCAGCCGCAGGCGGTGTTGGAGTTCTCGGGGCTGGGAATGCGTGGCTTTTGACCCTTCTGGTTGGTGTGTTCACGGGGCTTTCAGCCGCTTTGTACCCCGTAGCCGTGGCCATCACCAATGACCGTATGGAAAGCACCCGTATTGTGGCCGCTAGTGCCACCCTGTTGCTCAGTTACGGCGTTGGCAGTGTCATCGGGCCGGTTGTCATGGCGGAGCTGATCAATCTCCTGGGGCCGAAAGGCCTGTTCTTCGGTAATGCCGGCTTCCTGCTGCTGCTGGCCTTGATTACCAGCTACCGGATCAGTCATACCGAGGACGTTGCCGTTGCAGATCAGGAGCACTTCGTACCTGCCATGCCGGAAGCGTCGCCGGTGCTTGCTGAAATCGATCCGCGGAACAGCGAGTTCCATGAGTCTCCTGAAGTCGAGGAAATGCACGAAGAGCAGCGTCAGGCGAGCTGACGCTGCTTTCGGTTTTCCCCAATTTTGTTTTTACTTCCGTATCTGTTTTTATCACAATGGTTAGCATACTATTGGTGACTTTCCGATAATGTGATTAATTGGCCGAAGGCGCGGCAGCGCCCGGCCCGGGCCAAGCCCTCTTTTGATATGGAGTGACGACAAATGAGAGACCAGTTTCCTTTTGCGGTAGCGCGGGTTACCCGGCGCTGGAGAAAAATGCTGGACGAGCGCCTGAAGGATCTGGGCGTCACCCAGGCGCGCTGGAGCACGATGGTGTACCTGGAAAAAGGCGGTGAGGGCCTCACACAGCGTGAGCTGGCAAGCCTGATGGCGATCGAGAATCCGACCCTGGTTCGACTGCTGGACAGTCTCGAGCAACAGAATTTGATTGAGCGCCGGCCCTGCCCGAACGATCGCCGTGCGCGGCGGCTGCATCTGACCAACGCCGGCCGGGCGTTTATGGATGACCTTTCCGAGCGAGCCGAGGTGCTGCGCGAGGAAATGCTGGAAGGCATCAGCGACAAAGAGATCGAGTGCACCGTAAAGGTGTTCCACAAGATCCTGGAAAACGCCGAAAAGCAGAAATAACCCTTGGCTGATAACTCAGTTGAGGGTCTGAAAGCCCGCTACGGGGATCGCTGGCGTTGGCTGGCGGTGGCCACGGTGATGATAGGCACCATGGCTACCGTACTCAGCGCCACCGTAGTCAACGTGGCGTTGCACGATATCATGGTGGAGTTCGGCATTCGCCAGGGCCAGGTTCACTGGCTGGCAACGGGCTTTATCGCCGCCATGACCACCACCATGCTGGCCTCCTCCTGGCTGCTGGATCACTTCGGGGTTCGCAAGACCCTTGCCGTAGCCATGTTTCTCTTTACCCTGATTTCCCTTGCCGGCGGTTTTGCCGAGACGCCGGGGCAGCTTATCGCCGCCCGGATCGGCCAGGGTGCCATGGCCGGCCTGATGCAGCCCATGGGCATGTATCTGGTGTTCCGGATTTTCCCCCGCGATCGCCGCGGCCAGGCCATGGGTATCTACGGTATGGGGGTGATTCTGGCCCCGGCCCTCGGTCCGGTGCTGGGAGGCTTTCTGGTTGATCAGCTGGACTGGCGCTACGTGATGTTTGCACCGGCTCCGGTCACGTTGCTGGGTGTTTTCATGGCCTGGCGCTTCCTGCCCTTGCCGGTGTCCCGGCCAGCCCCCTATCGCTTTGATCTCCCCGGCCTTGTATTGCTCGGGTTTACCATTGCCCTGTCGCTCGATGCTCTGAACCGGTTGCAACAGGCGGCAGGCCAGAAGAGCTGGATCCTGATCGAAGGGCTACTGGCCCTCGGCGGGCTGCTGCTCTTCGTGCTGCGTGAGCGGCAAACTGCCCATCCTCTGGTGAACATTGCCCTGCTGCGCAAGCCGGTCTTTGTTTTCGCTTGCCTGGGTGCCATGGCACTGGGGCTGGCGCTGTTCGGATCCACCTACCTCATTCCATTGTTCGTACAGACAGCTCTGGGCTTCAGCGCGACGGAGGCAGGTTTGCTGATGCTGCCCGCGGGTATTGTCCTGGGTATGACGTTTCCGTTGGCCGGCCGCATGGCCGACAGGCACAGTGCCCGGGGTTTGGTGGTGTTCGGTATTGGGGCATTTGCCCTTTCCGCCGTGCTGTTCGCGCTGTCCGATCTTGAGCTCGCCTTTGGCTGGCTGGTGCTCTGGACAGTGCTGGGCCGCATCGGTATCGGTTTCATGCTCCCGGCTCTGTCGACCGGTGCCCTGAACCCGCTGGAGCCACAGGAGTTAGGTGCCGGCTCCAGTAGCCTGAACTTTATGCGACAGCTCGGGGGCGCCTTTGGTGTCAACCTGGTGGCCCTGACCATCGAGTTCGGCGAGCACAGTGCGGGCATGCCAACGATCAATGCGTTCCATTCCGCCTGGTGGCTGGTGGCGGCATTCGTAGCGGTTGCGGCGATCCCGGTTTGGCGAATGCGGGTCTAGGAAGACCTGTGGTTGCGGCCCCGCGCCGGATTCATTATTATGCCGGCATCTCTTCAGGGGAGTAGCCTCCGCATCGGAATGTCCGAGCGGATGATAGTCAACATACTTGGGGCCAAATCCCCATGGCTATCATGTTTCACCGCAACACCGGTGATATTGGCAAGACCTGAGGCGGTTTCACCTCCATTGGGCGGAAGGTGGGCTGCCTCATGTCTGGTTATCCGCCCTGGAGTTTTTCATGGACGCTTTTCTCGCCTCGACGGTTGCTGTTGCCATAGCGGAAATTGGTGACAAGACCCAGTTGCTGTCGCTTTTCCTGGTTGCCAGATACGCCACACGCCTGCCTATTATTCTCGGCATTTTTGTCGCAACGGTTCTCAACCACGCCTTATCTGCCTGGCTCGGTGCCTGGGTCGCTTCCTTTATTCCAGAAGCCTGGCTGCCCTGGATTCTGGCCGGCAGCTTTGTCGCCATCGCTCTGTGGCTACTGGTGCCCGACAAGGATGACAGCGCAGACTCGAAGTTTCTGGGCATGGGGGCGTTCATGGCCACCACCATCATGTTTTTCCTGGCGGAAATCGGCGACAAGACCCAGGTGGCAACGGTCGTTCTCGCCGCCCGCTTTACCGAAACCTTCTGGGTTATTCTGGGCACCACGGTGGGGATGCTGCTGGCCAACATACCGGTTATCATGGCAGGACGCTGGCTGATGGAACGGTTGCCACTTGCCACAGCCCGGATTGGCGCAAGCGTTCTGTTCGTGGTGCTTGCCGTTGTAACAGTGTGGGCAACCTTTATGAACTCCTGAGGGTACTTGCTGTCACTGTACCCGGTTGCCTGATGCTTTCGGAATGTTTTCTATGTGGTTCAGATTCTTAATGGTTTTTGCTTTGGCACAGCTCCTGGCATTTCCGACCATCGGTTCGGAACAGCCTGTGGAGGCTGTCAGTAATTCGGATACCCCGGAGAAACCCGACAGAAGCCCTCGTGTGCCCACCTTCCCGATCCAGGGGGACCTGGCCGGAGAGCTTGGCGTATTCGAGACCCGTTACGAGGACACTTTTGCCGGCATTGGCAACCGTCTGGCCATGGGCTATCTGGAGTTGGTGAAGGCCAATCCCGGTGTCGACCCCTGGCTACCCGGAGAAGGCACTACGATTACCCTGCCGCGCCATTATGTGCTGCCCGACTCCCGGCGCGAGGGCATTGTCATCAATCTTGCGGAGTACCGCCTGTATTACTTCACCAATGGGGGAGTTCAGGTGTACCCGGTTGGAGTGGGAACGGCTGAAAATCCCTCTCCGCTGACCGATGCCGAAGTCACCATGCCGCTGGAATCTCCGGCCTGGTATCCGCCGGCCAGTATTCGCGCGGAGTACGAGGCATCAGGTGAGTACCTGCCCCGTATGATTCCTCCGGGCCCCGGGAATCCGCTTGGTACCCACGCCCTGTTGCTGAGCGAGAAAGGCTATCTGATCCACGGCACCAACAAGAAGTTTGGTGTGGGCATGCCGGTCAGCCATGGCTGTTTCCGGATGTACAACGAGGATATCTCCCGGTTTGTTTACCAGGTTGAGAAAGGTACACCGGTTCAGGTTGTCCACGATGCCGTCAAGATCGGTTTCTCGGATGGTGAGGTCTGGCTTGAGGTGCACCGCCCCCATGAAGACTACCCCCGAGAAGATCGCGACCGTTTATGGCAGCAGGTCTTCGCTGAAGTTGAAGCTTTCCGCAGCCAGCACCCAGGCGTTGAGGTCAAGCGTGGCGCCATTGAGCTGGCAGTGGACCAGGCCGATGGTCTGCCAACCATGATTGGTGAACGGGTTACCCAAATGGCCGCAGACAAGACCGTGGAAGAGAAGTCACCGGAATCGGCCAACGAGCCGGAGCAGCGGCTATACTTCTGACATAGAGTTCCGGGCAAGAGTGCCGCGCTGCGTGAGTGCCTGAGACAGAACCGCGGCCACTGTGCCATCGTATGTCCAGCAATCAGAATTTTTCCGGATCCGGGGAGGCGTCATGCAGGTAAACCATCCCATGCGATCACAGAACCCTGCCCGGCTTCGGCGCTGGGCCCTGGTGATGATGACCGGCGCCCTGCTGGCACTGGCTTCCCTCGCCCATCAGGTTTTTGCCCAGCAGAAGGCTTCCGAGACCGCTCTGGTGCTTACAGTTGAGGGCGCCATTGGCCCCGCGACCATGGACTATGTCACCCGGGGTATTCGCAGGGCCGAATCTGAGGGTGCCGGCCTGGTGATCATTGAAATGGACACCCCGGGCGGCCTGATGGATTCCATGCGGGATATCATCAAGGTGATTCTTGCCTCTGAAGTTCCCGTGGCTACCTATGTTTCCCCGCAGGGCGCCCGGGCCGCCAGCGCTGGCACGTTTATTCTCTATGGCAGTCACATTGCCGCCATGGCCCCTGCGACCAACCTGGGCTCTGCGACGCCGGTTCAGATGGGCGGCCTGCCGGGCAGCCCGGAACCGGAGAGCGATCCGGCCTCCGGCGAGCCGCAAACGGAGGAAGGCTCTGATTCCGAATCCGGGTCTTCGTCTGACGGCGAACAGCAAGCCAGCGACGATGACGGCAAACGGCGCGGTGGTACCGCCATGGAACGCAAGGTTCTGGAAGACGCGGTCAGTTATATTCGCGGGCTGGCGGAACGTCACGGCCGGAATGCCGAGTGGGCCGAGGAAGCCGTCCGTGAGGCGGTGAATCTCGGTGCCGATGAGGCCCTGGAAAAGAACGTCATCGACGTGGTCGCACCCAACATTCAGGACTTGCTGCAGCAAATGGATGGCCGGACCGTTCGCATGGCGTCGGGCGACATGACCCTGAATACGGCCAGTCTGGAAATCGTCCGGTCCCAGCCGGACTGGCGCACCCGCCTGCTGTCGGTGATCACCGATCCGAACGTTGCCTACTTCCTGATGATTATCGGCTTCTACGGCATCATCTTCGAACTGGCCAACCCCGGTGCCGTCGTGCCCGGCGTGATTGGCGCGATTTCTCTGATCCTTGCGCTATTCGCCTTCCAGGTCCTGTCGGTGAATTATGCCGGCCTGGCATTGATCATCCTCGGGTTGGCGTTCATCGTGGGGGAGGCGTTTGTGCCCAGTTTCGGGATATTGGGGGTCGGCGGCATTGTCGCTTTTGTGACCGGTTCGATCATCCTGATGGATGGCAGTCACCGGGATATTTCGCTACCGACAATTGGCGGCACGGCTGTCGTGGCTGCCGGTTTTATCCTTTGGACGGTGACACGGTTTATCGGGCTGCGTCGACGGCATCCGGTCAGTGGGGCCGAGCAGATCACCCATGAGGAAGCCGTGGCACTGGACGAGTTCTCGGGAGAGCATGGCCACTACCGTGGTCATGTCCGGCTTAGCGGTGAGCGTTGGAATGCCATCAGCGAAGCGCCTGTCAAGGAGGGTGACCGGGTTCAAGTGACAGCAATTGAAGGTTTGACGGTAACCGTCAGGGTCATCCAGGAAAGCGGTTGACCCGGCAGACAAAGTAACGGCAATACAAGGAGGCCGTATGATTGGCGATCTGATTCCCTATCTGGCACCAACGGTGGTGTTACTGCTCATTCTTGCTTCGGCCATCAAGATCCTGCCGGAGTACGAGCGTGGCGTTGTTTTCTTTCTCGGGCGGTTCCAGGGTGTCAAAGGCCCGGGGCTGATCATCGTCATTCCCGGCATTCAGCAGATCGTGCGGGTGGATCTGCGGGTAATCACGCTGGATGTTCCCAGCCAGGACGTCATCTCCCGCGATAACGTGACGGTACGGGTGAATGCCGTGCTTTACTTCCGTGTCGTGGATCCCGAGCGGGCGATTATCCGGGTGGAGGATTTCAATTCCGCGACCAGTCAACTGGCCCAGACCACGCTGCGGTCGGTGCTGGGCAAGCACGATCTCGACGAAATGCTGTCAGAGCGGGACAAGCTCAATTCGGATATCCAGGAAATCATCGATGCCCAGACCGAGGAATGGGGCATCAAGGTGGCCAACGTGGAAATCAAGCACGTGGATCTCAACGAGTCCATGATTCGTGCCATTGCCCGCCAGGCCGAGGCCGAGCGCGAGCGGCGTGCCAAGGTCATCCACGCCGAGGGCGAATTACAGGCGTCCAAGAAGCTGGTGGAAGCGGCGGATGTCATGTCTACCAACTCCGGTTCCATGCAGCTGCGTTACCTGCAGACCCTGGCGGATATGAGCAATACCAATTCATCCACCATTGTGTTTCCGCTGCCAATGGAGTTGATGACCACGTTCCTGAAGGAAAACAAACCCTTTACGCCTGATAAGCCCGATCCGGACAAACCCGAACCCGAGGCATAAAAAAAGGCCGGCATTGCCGGCCTTTTCTGTTACGTATCAGCCTTACTTCTGGCTGGCACGCTCGAGCATACGCTTGGCACGCTCGTTTGCTTCGTCAGCGGCTTTCTGGGCTGCCTTGGCAGCGGCCAGAGCTTCTTCTGCAGTCTGCTGGGCAGTACGTGCAGAGCTTGCAGCGCTGTTAGCGGTGTTCATTGCATTTTCAGCAGTGCGCTCAGCGGAGCTGGCGGTTGCATTCGCTTCGTCGAGGGCGCCTTGGTCAGTCGTGGCACAACCTGCAGTCAGAGCAGTGGCCAGTGCAATCCCGGCGATCGTCAGTTTACGCATTGTAAATCCCCTTATTGGTCGAGTTATTTCCTGTGATCCAAAAGTCAGTATAGACGACTTCCTGTCAACCTGTGCCCGATAGGCATAATAGGCATTGACTACCGGAGTCGTTAAACAGTGTAAAACACTGTAAGCCAAAATGTTAACTCAGGATAGGTAAATATTCTTAGCGTATGACAACAACTTAATTCTGCTGTCAGGCTTTTCTCAGGGGTGAATGCTGATCGGGGTCCCGTTCGACACCAGTTGCCAGATTTCGTCCATCTCTTCGTTGGTCACGGCAATACAGCCATCGGTCCAATCCAGACCGGTGTAGGCGAAGGCCATGTCGCCCACATCATTGGGAAGGCCATGGATCATGATGCTGCCACCGGGGTCCAGGCCCCAGGCGGATGCCAGTTCCCGATCCCGCTCACTGGGGTAGGAGATGTGGATGGATTTGTAGAAATCGCTCTCGGCATTGCGCCAGTCCAGGGTGTAATCGCCCTCCGGTGTGCGCTCGTCACCCTCGTACAGCTTGTGGCCTTCCGGATTGTCGCCCAGGGAAATGCGGTAGCTGCGAACCACGTCCTCGCCATCCATCAGGTACAGGCGGCGCTCTCCCTTGCGAACCACCACCCTACTGACGTTCTGAATGTCCGCGGGCTCATACATGGTGGCAACCGGCATCCGGGTGTCGGCCTTGGCCAGCAGCTCGGTTGCAAAGGCGGTTGGAGCGGCCGCCATGCAGAGCAGGGCGAGGCTGGATAATAGGGCGCGGAAAATGCTCATGTCCTTAACTTACCAATGATTAATCTTTGTACAGGCGATTTATACCATAGCCCGCAAGGGATCTGTTAAGGGGTTTTGTTAACTTTTTTGGCTATCTGGTTCGCTGATCAACCATTTTGTGAATTGTCCATCTTCAGTCCCACCTTGGTTACCTGGTCAGCACTGGTGGCCCGGGCCACCAGCGTTACCGGGCCAAGGGTAACCACGTCACCGACAACCGGGTGCCCCTTGGTGCGCCTCGCAAAGCATTCAGCCAGGGACAGTTCCGGGGGCAGATCGTCAAATTCAATGCCATAAACCTGCTCGACGTCACCCAGAAGGGCATCGCCGTTGAGCACAAAATCTCCGAAAAATGCCCGTTCAGCCAGGTACTTGGGCGCGTGGCGGCCGCTCAGAGCCTTGCCGAGCTCCGGCAGCACGCTCGGGGTTGCGAACATCGCCACCATGTCGCCACTGGAAACTTCCAGATCGGCTTTCGGCTGCAGGCAAACCCGGTTCCGGAAGACGCCAGCGACCGCGGTGTTCTCGGGAAACCGCAGCTGGCTCAGCCGCCGCGGCGTCTCCCAGATTTCGCCCCGCAGCGGAAACAGCATCAATTCGTGGTCGCCGGCGGCCGGCGCATCCAGGGGCAGCCTTCGATAGGGATCCTCTCCGGCCGGAACTTCCAGGCGAAGTTTCCGGGCCAGTGGCGTCATGGTGGTGCCCTGCACCAGGAGCGAGACCAGAACGATAAAGAAGGCGGCGTGGAACACCAGCTGGGCTTCCGGCAAGTCCGCAATGATCGGGAACAGGGCCAGCACGATCGGCACAGCTCCTCGCAGGCCGACCCAGCTGATAAAGCCGAGCTCGCGGCGGTTAAAGGCAAACGGCCAGAGGGTCAAAATGACGGTCAGCGGGCGGATAATGAAAATCAGGGAGAGGGCCAGTATTAACCCACCGCCGGCCAGCGGAATCAGGTCCGAGGGGGTTACCAGTAGTCCCAGCATCAGGAACAGGCACAGTTGGGCCAGCCAAGCCAGACCATCGTGCACCTGCAGGATCATCGGCATCATCCGGACATGGCGGTTACCGATCACCACGCCGGTCAGATAAATGGCCAGAAACCCGCTGCCGCCGAGGGCGTTTGTGGCGGAAAACACCGAAATGCCCGCAGCTGCCACCAGCAAGGGATACAGGGAGGGCGTCAGGCGGATACGATTGGCTAGCTCCACCACGGCAAAACCGCCAATAATCCCGGCAACCGCGCCGATGCCGAACTGTTGCACGAGCATGGTCAGGGCGGCCCAGCCCGCGTGATCGCCATCGTTACCGATGAGCGTGACCAGCATCAGGGTCAGGAAAATCGCCATGGGGTCGTTACTGCCGGATTCGATCTCCAGGGTGGCACTGACCCGTTCGTTCAGGTGCAGGCCCCGCCCCTGAAGCAGCGAAAACACGGCTGCGGCATCGGTGGATGAGATGATGGCGCCAATCAGCAGGGCCGTCAGCCAGTGCAGGTCGAACACCCACCAGGCCACAACTGCGGCACCAGCGGCGGTCATCGCGACCCCGAGTGTAGCGAGCACCAGGGCGGGTTTCAGCCCCACGCGGAAGGTTTCCGCACGGGTGCGCATGCCGCCGTCCAGCAGGATCACGCCCAGCGCCAGATTGGCAATCAGGAACGCGAGCTCGAAATCGTCGAACTGGATGCCACCCGGGCCGTCCTCGCCCATCATCATGCCGACCACCAGAAAGATCAGCAGCACCGGCATGCCCACCCGGCTGGAAAGCGGGCTGAGCACAATACTGATGACCAGCATCAGGGCGCCAATCAGAGTCAGGGTGGGATCCATTGTTGCTCCAGACAGAATGCTTGCCCATTGCCGGGCGGACCGCTTATATTGCTTTCGCGGCCCTTTTTTTGCGGGTGTAGTTCAATGGTAGAACGGCAGCTTCCCAAGCTGCATACGAGGGTTCGATTCCCTTCACCCGCTCCACTTCATTGCCGCTCGACTGTATCTCTAGTGTAGTTTGAGTCGGGGTTGCATGGCACGGCTGATTTTATCCATCAGCCAGATAATCCCGGTGCGGAACATGCCGTGCAGGGCTACCTGATGCATCCGATAGAGGGACAGGTAGAACATGCGGGCCACCTTGCCCTCGATGTACATGCTGCGGCCGGACAGGTTGCCCATCAGATTGCCGACGGTGGTGTAGCGGCTGAAATTGATCAGCGAGCCGTGGTCGTTGTAGACGAAGGGCACCGCCTCGCCATTGTCCAGGCGGTTGCAGAGGGTCTTGAACAGGGTGTCTGCCTGCTGGTGCGCAGCCTGGGCCCGGGGGGGAACCGGCAGGTCGGAATCCGGTTGCGGACAGGCAGCGCAGTCGCCGAAGGCGAAGATATTGGCATCCTGGGTGGTTTGCAGGGTCTGTTCCACCACCAGTTGATTGCTCCGGTTCACCTCCAGACCTTCCAGCTCGGCCAGGAAGGCCGGGGCCTTGATGCCCGCTGCCCAGATGGTCATTTCCGAGGGTAATTCGGTGCCGTCTTTCATCACGACCGTACTGGGCCGTACCTCACTCACCGGCTGGCCGGTCAGTACTTTCACCCGCTGGTGTTCCAGCTCCCTGGTGGCCGCCGCAGACAGCCGGCCAGGCAGGGCGGGAAGAATGCGGTCAGCGGCCTCGATCACGGAAATGGAAACGTCCGAGGGCTGAAGGTGGTTCATGCCGTACACCGGCAGCTCGCGGGACGCCAGTCGCAATTCTGCTGCCAGTTCCACACCGGTGGCACCCGCGCCGATGATGCTGATATTCAGGGTATGCTCAGCCCCCTGCAACGCCTCGTGATTCTTGCGCAGAAAGGCGTTGAGCATCAGGTTGTGGAAGCGCCGGGCCTGTTTGAGGCTGTCCAGGAACAGGCAGTTGTCCTGGGCGCCGGGCGTGCCAAAGTCGTTGGCGGTGCTGCCCACGGCAATCACCAGTGTGTCGTAGGGGATATGGCGTTCGGGAACGACCTCTGTACCGTCGACATCGTGGAACGGGGCTATGACCACTTTCTTGCTATCGCGGTCCAGTCCGCTCATGCGGCCGAGCTGGAATTCGTAATGGTGTTTGCGGGCATGGGCGCGGTAGTTGATCTCGTTCGCGCTGGCATCCAGGGAACCGGAGGCAACTTCGTGCAGCAGGGGTTTCCAGACGTGGGTCAGACCGGAATCCACCAGCGTGATTCTGGCTTTTCCCTTTCTACCCAGTTTGTTCCCGAGGCTGGTAACAAGTTCGAGACCGCCGGCGCCACCGCCGACCACAACAATGTGATGAAGGTTATCCATACCAATCAGACCTGTAAGTGAAGAGAGCCAAGGACTCTTCAGGCGAGAATGCTTGGCTGTCCTCACTCGGAACCAGACGAGAAGCCGGAATTCGATCGGGAAACAGGGCGGGGCCTGAGCCGGGCAATAATGTTAACGCGCCCGGACCTGTGGGTACAATTCTACGGAAGTGCTGTTTCCTTCCGGCCTGGCGCTCGCGAACCTGTGGATGGCGCGCTCGCCGCAGCTGCAGAAGGAACAGCGGGTCTAATGCTGGGTGTGATACCCGTCCAGGATGGCGGCCATATCGTCACCAAGGTCTTTCATGGCTTGCGGATCCAGATTGCGTTCACCCATGGATCTCAGGCCCATGATCTGCGCCTGCAGGAGTCGGGCAAGTCGACGGCTGTCTACGGATTGCGCCAGCTCCCCTTTCACCCGAGCCTGCTCTACCAGGTCTGCAAGAGATCCCTCGATCGCAGCAAGAATGCTGTTGGCCTGGTCCGCCAGGGCCGAATGCGTATTGCTGGATTCCAGCAGCGTTTTCACGATCATGCAGGCTCGTGAGGGTGCCGCGCTTCCGTCGCCGCAACTGCAGGCGATGCCGCGCAGATAGTCCTGAAGGCCGTCAACAATGGAATCAAAACCCTTGAGGTGAACGGCCAACTCCCGGCCGCCCTGTTCCGCATAGGCGGCCAGAGCTTCTGAAAACAGACCGTCCTTGCTGCCAAACGTGGCGTAGATGCTGCCCGGCCGCATATCGAGGGCCTGCTCGATCTGCTTCATGGAGCTGCCGTGATAGCCCTTCTCCCAGAACAGGCCAACGGCCTTTTCCAGAGCGGTTTTTCGGTCATAGCGTGCGTGTCTGGCCATAACAACAATTCACCATCGTAGTGATTTGAATGACTGCTCAATTATATCTTGAATGACCGCTCAATAACAGCTAGCCTGAAGTAGTAATTGAGCAATCATTCAATAAAGGAGTTAGCAATGACAGATTTCCCCCTTCATGACAAAGACACGGCACCGGAGAAATCCAGACCATTGCTGGACAACTCGCTCAAGGCGTTCGGCATGATTCCTGGCCTGCATGCGGTCATGGCGGAGGCGCCGGGCATTCTTGAGGGTTACCAGCAACTGCATCAACTGGTGCTGGACAGCAGCTTTGATAATGATGAAAAGACCGTCGTCTGGCAGACCATCAACGTGGAAAACGCCTGTCATTACTGCGTTCCGGCCCATACCGGGATTGCCAAAATGATGGATGTGTCTGACGACATTACCAATGCACTGCGGGACGAAACGCCGCTGCCGAGCGACAAGCTCGAGGCGCTCAGAACCTTCACTCTTGCGGTCATGCGCAAACACGGCAATGTCAGCAAAGAGGATCTGGACGCGTTTTACGAAGCGGGTTACCAGCACCGCCAGGTGCTGGAAGTGATTCTGGTGTTGTCCCAGAAAGTCATGAGTAACTACGTCAACCACATTGCGGAGACGCCCGTTGATGAGCCGTTCAAGAAGTTTGAATGGCAGAAGAAGCAATAATCCGGGCTTCGCGGCAACGGGACGGGTCAGCCCGCGTCCGTTGCCAGTATGTTCGCCTGTCTTGATCGTTTTTTGGTCTCGAGCCGCTTGTCGACGCACCGGGTGTCGTCCTCGAGAATAACGACGCACTCCAGGCACTGAATGCATTCGTCGTAATCGATCCGGCCATCCTTGCGAATGGCATTGATACCGCACTCATTCTTGCAGTGCTGGCAGGGGTTGCCACAGAGCTCAACCCGGTCCAGCCAGCTGAACAAGCGTAACCGGCCGAGCGCCGCGAGGCCGGCGCCCAGCGGGCACAGGTAGCGGCAGTAGAATTTGTGGATGAACATGCCGATCACAAGCAGGCCGACGGCGTAGAGAACGAAGGGCCAGGAGCGAACGAAAAACAGGGTTATGCTGGTTTTGAATGGTTCCACCTCCGCCATTTTTTCGGCGACGGTCAGGGAGTAGAAAGCGGTGCCCACCAGAGCCAGCAGGATCGGATATTTGAGCAGAATCAGGCGCCGGTGCCAGTGCTCGGGCACTTTGATCTGGCGGAACTTCAGTTTCTCGCCAAGCCAGGCGGCCATTTCCTGCAGGGCGCCAAACGGGCAGAGCCAGCCGCAGAAAAGGCCACGGCCCCAGATGAACAGGGTTATGAATGTGTACACCCAGAGAATAAAGATGATCGGATCCAGCAGGAACACATTGAGAGAGAAACCGTCCCAGATCGCCAGGAACAGGGTGTAGATGTTAACCACCGAAAGCTGGCCCTGGGCGTAGAAGCCGATAAAGAACAGGGTGAAGAACAGAAATCCCCAGCGGAACCGGTGTACCAGCTTCGGGTTGCGGCTCAGGGTTTTCTGGCGGGCGAAGAACACGGTCAGAACGGTCAGGCCGATTACCAGCAGTGAAATCTGCCACCAACGTTCTTTCCAAAGGCCGATCCAGACCGGTTCACGGGTGTCCTCCGGGTTGGGAGCAACCTCGACGGTTTCGAACAGTTCTTCGTTGAAGCGAACCGGGATATTCAGGGACGTGCGGTCCACCATCAGGTGATTGCGGGCCAGTTCGACATTGAGCTTCAGATTGGCTTCCGCCCCGGGGTTGAAGCCGGCGTTACCGCCCACGCGGAACAGGTTTCCGGCATCGAATGACGGAATGCCGGCCGCCCGGAAATCGAGATTCTGGTCCAGCAGGTTGAGGTCGCGCATTTCCACGGCAAGGTTGTTCTGGGTGAGCCCAACACGGTCCGGAGAGCTGCCGGGCACGAACTCTCGGGAAACGTGGGGAAAGGCGCCCCGGGACATGACGGCCAGAACCTGTGCGCCGTCATCCAGCCGTTGCATGAGGCGCTGATAGCCATCGTCTCCAAGCAGGTTTCGTCCCACCATGGGCGAATTGATGTAGGCGAAGAAAAGCTCGGTAAAAGGTTCGCCGTCTGCGGGTTCGATGTCCATGGGGTAGTCTGAAAGAGGCCGGCCCAGCTCGGCCTCGATGGATTCGGGAGCAATCTGCCAGTGTCCGATGTAACCGCGATCCACCAGTTGCTGCCAGGACATGGGCTGGTAGAAATCCGGTTTCGCCCGTGTGGGTGCGCTCTGGGCAAAGCCCTCGAGTTTCTTGCGGGCCACCTTGAGGGCTGAAGAGAGCACGGTGTCGTTGATGATCAGGACCGAAACCGTGGCCTTGCTGACACCGTCAAAGTGCACCACGTTGCCGTCGCTGGTTCGTCCGGAACGGCTGGAGTTGGAGGTGCTGACAATAATCTGCTCTTGTAACGAATGCCCTTCGTATTGGTCTACAAAGTCGAACAGGGGGCCTTCGCCCAGGCCATGGAGAAAAACCGGCTCGTGGTGATTCAGCACCTTGATGCCGGTGAAACGCCCTTTGCTGTCGAGGCCGATCAGCATGCTGATCGGTTTGCCGGCAAAGCCCTGTAGGCGGCTATGGTCTGCGGTTTCGTAGGCATAGCCAAGCAGTTCCTGGAGTTGATACACCGGGTACACGGGAAAATCGGGCAGCTTGTCTTCAATGACCGTTGCCGAGGGAAACAGCTCCTGAATCAGCGCCCGCTTGCTGTCTGACAGCTCGGCGTGAACCGGGGGCACTAAAAACAGACAGGCAAGAAGGAGCACGATGCGCCCTGCCATGGGGTACTCCTGTGGTTCTTTTTGTTTGAACTTCCATGCTAGAGTTTTCGGCCCCGGGCTCAATGCGACCTCGGAGCCAGCTGAATGCTACTTTGTGAGGAGAAATGCCATGACCGACGCTACCTACACGCCACCCAAAGTCTGGAAATGGGACTCTGAGAGCGGAGGTCGGTTTGCCAGTATCAATCGCCCGATCGCCGGTCCGACCCACGACAAGGCGCTACCGGTTGGCAAGCATCCGTTGCAGCTTTATTCGCTGGCGACGCCCAACGGCGTGAAAGTAACGGTGATGCTGGAGGAGCTGCTGGAGCTGGGTATCAAGGACGCCGAGTACGATGCGTGGCTCGTCAGGATTACCGAGGGCGATCAGTTTGGCAGCGGGTTTGTGGAAGTGAACCCCAACTCCAAGATCCCGGCCATGGTGGACCACAGTGTCACCCCGTCCATCCGCCTGTTCGAATCCGGGTCCATCCTGCTTTACCTGGCGGAAAAATTCGGGGCGTTCCTGCCCAGTGACATCGCCGGACGCGCGGAGACCATGAACTGGCTGTTCTGGCAGATGGGCAGTGCGCCGATGCTCGGTGGCGGCTTCGGTCATTTCTACGCCTACGCGCCGGAATACTATGAGTATCCGATCAACCGTTACACCATGGAGGTCAAGCGCCAGCTGGATGTGCTCGACCGTCAGCTGGCAAACAATCGATACATCGCCGGCGACGAATACACCATCGCCGATATGGCGATCTGGCCCTGGTATGGTGCCCTGGTGAAAAACAAGGTGTACGACGCGGCCGAGTTCCTGGAAGCCCACACCTACACCAACGTCATTCGCTGGGCCGATGAGATTGCCCAGCGTCCGGCGGTCAGGCGTGGCCGCATGGTCAACCGGGCCTGGGGTGAGCCGAGCAGCCAGCTGCACGAGCGTCACGACGCCAGTGATTTCGAGACCCAAACCCAGGACAAGATTGGTGACGGTGAATGAAGGTCGCGGTTTATTGCGGCTCCCGGTCCGGAAATGATCCGCTGTACGCGGACAAGGCCCGGGAGCTGGGTGATTACTTCGGTCGCAATGGTACTGAGCTGGTGTTCGGCGGAGGCCATGTCGGTCTGATGGGCATCGTGGCCGATTCGGTATTGGCCGCCGGCGGCAGGGTTCACGGGGTGATCCCCGAGCACCTGCGAGACCGGGAACTGGCCCACTCCGGTCTGACCGAGTTGCATGTGGTTAAAAACATGCACGAGCGCAAGGCCCTGATGGCGGATCTGGCCGACGGCTTTGTCGCATTGCCGGGTGGTATTGGCACGCTGGAAGAGCTGTTCGAAGCCTGGACCTGGGGCCAGTTGGGGCTGCACCAGAAGCCTTGTGCCATCTACAACGTCAACGGGTTTTTTGACCCGTTGCTGGCGATGGCGCAAACCATGGAGCGGGCGGGTTTTCTCAAGCAGCAATATATCGACATGCTGATCCAGACCGATCAGCCCGCGACCCTTCACCGAGCCTTTGAGGGTTATCAGAGCCCCGAAGAAAAATGGTTGTGAGCGACCTCACTCCATCCGGCTGACCTTCGCCATCAGCCGGCGCCAGTCAATCGGCAGCCGGCTTTCAAGTTCCGCCAACACCGGATCTTTGGGATGCACCGACTGGAAGTGCTGTTTGCTGGCATAAACCACGGTGTTGTTACTTTTGCTTCGAAAGCCAAGAAGCACCGCAAAGTGCCTCTTGAGCCGCCGGAAGTAAGCCCCCTGGACATCCGGAGTCCGGTGGTAATTCAGCACCAGCCAGCCGTCCTCCGTGAGCACCCGGGCGCACTCATCCACAAACTGTTTCTGGGCCTGTGCAGGGCTCATCCGGTCTGCGTTGTACAGATCGGCCAGAATCATATCCGTGCTCGCCTCCGGCAGCTTTTCCAGGGCATCCCGGGCATCGGCAATGGTTACCTCAAGGCGCTCACTGCCGGGCAGATCAAAAAATTCCCGGGCAGTGTCCAGTACCGCCTGGCGCAGTTCGACGGCGTGTATCCGACACTCGGGATAAAGATGGTGAAAGGCGCCGGCCATCACGCCGCCGCCCAGGCCCAGAATGGTGACGTGGCGAGGGTTGGCAAAGACCGCCGGCAGCATCATGGCCCGGTTGTACTCATGAACTGGCAGATAGGGAAATCGGCGATCAATCTTGCTTTGCTCGAACACCGAATTGAAGGTAAGCACCCGGTGTTTGCGGTAATCGACCACCAGAATGCTGCCCAGGGCATCCCGGGTGTGGTGGATAATCTCGCCTTTGTTGAACATGCCGGCTTACCGGCCGGATTCTTCGAACAGGCGCTTTACGCTGTCGGTTTTTGCCAGCGACAGAGCGGTATTGCCGTTGCTGTCCTTCGCTTCGCGATCGGCGCCTTTTTCCAGCAGAAGACGTACCGTTTCCGGGTGGCCGTGCTTGCTGGCCAGGATCAGCAGGGTCTCGCCCTCGCTGGTGCGCATGTTCACCGGGACACCGGCATCAAGCATCACGCTCAGAGGTCCGGCACCGCCGTTGCGGGCCAGTTCGAAAATACCCTGGGCGAAGGCAACCGCATCCTCGTCTTTCTGGTTCGCGGGTTGTTGCGGCTTGCCGGGCTTCTGTTGGCTCATCGGGGCTCCGTGGTCAGTTCAATCGATTTTGTGTTAAAAACGTATTATCACAGAATGAGACTGTCCCAGACACAGTCAATGAGCCCAAGGCTAAAAACGACAGGAGGCAACGCCGTGAAACTACAGGTTGAAGGCATCGAAGAAGGCCAGCCGATTCCCGAGAAGTTCGCATTCGGGGTATACAGCGAAGATGACCACATGAGCTTCGGTCCCAACCGGAACCCCGAAGTTGTCTGGGACGGTGCGCCCGAGGGCACGAAAAGCTTCGTGGTGATGATGTTTGATCCGGACGTGCCCAGCGTTGCGGATGATGTAAACCAGGAAGGCAAGACGGTTTCCAGGGACATCCCGAGGGTCGATTTTTTCCACTGGCTGCTGGTTGATGTGCCTGCCGGCACCACCCGGATTCCGGAAGGCGAAGACAGCGATGGCGTGATTCCCAAGGGCAAGGAGCCGGGGCCCGGCCCCATCGGTATCCGCGGCGTGAACAATTACACCCAGTTCCTGGCGGGCAATCCCGACATGAACGGCACCTACGCCGGGTACGATGGTCCCTGTCCGCCCTGGAACGATGAGATTATCCATCACTACCACTTCGAGGTGCATGCACTGGATGTGGATACCCTTGCCCTGGATGGCGAGTTCGATGGTAACGATGTGCGCGAAGCCATGGCAGGTCACGTACTGGCCAGCGCCCGGGTGACGGGTACCTACACCCTGAATCCGGACCTGCGCTAACGGATTCAGACACCGAGCAGTGATATTCCGGTAACCCAATCGGTTACCGGATAGCCATCGTTCCCTCCCCCTGATTCCTTTCTGAACGTCACAGAAGTGTCTTGTTGTTGTCATGTCCCCGTCACCCGGTCTTGCCAAGGTGTCAGCATCCGGAATGGTTGAAAGACGGGAGGCAAGATGCGGAGCTACCGGAGCGTTTTCATTTCCGATGTGCACCTGGGCACGGCTGACTGCCAGGCCGAGTATCTGCTGGATTTCCTGAACCAGGTCCGCTGCGAAACTCTGTATCTGGTGGGCGATATCATCGACCTGATTGCGATGCAGCGACGGGTTCACTTCCCGGATTCCCATCAGGCCGTCATTCACAAACTCATTGAGCTGGCGGCCAGTGGAACGCGGGTGGTCTATGTGCCCGGTAACCACGACGATTTCCTGCGCCGGTTCTGCGGCCAGACCATTGCCGGAATTGAACTGCAGTACAAAGCTGTGCATACCACGGCTGATGGTCGACGCTTCATGGTCTGCCACGGCGACCAGTTTGATCAGGTGGTGCGATGCAGCCCACTGATGCTTCTGGTCGGTGACCGTGCCCACGGTATCCTGCTCCGCCTGAACCGCTGGTTCAACGCCTGGCGCCGGCTCAAGGGCAAGCCTTACTGGTCGCTCGCAGCCTGGGTAAAGAGCAGAATCGGCAAGGCGCGCACGTTCATCCGGCGGTTTGAACTGGCGGCGCTGACGGTCGCGGAAAAGGGCAACTACGACGGTTTCATCTGCGGCCACATCCACTCCGCCGGCTTCCTGCGCAGCGAAGATGGTCTTTACTGCAATGACGGCGATTGGGTAGAACACTGCACGGCGCTGGTGGAGCAGGAGAACGGCACACTGGAGCTGCTGCATTGGTCGGAAAACCCCAATGTTCTGGCCAGAGAGCCTGACGCCCCGCATCCGGATGTGTGTGGAGACGCCCGGCTGGTGATTGATGCCCTGCCCACAGCGTTCGTGGAGCAGGTCAACCGGCTCGTCAGCTGAGCAGAGGTGTGCGGCGACCTCGGTCGCCCACCCTGGCACTCGCTAAGGCCGATCGAGGCTTCAATATCCCTCCTTCAGGGTGGCTATTTTTCATAACGCCATCGTATCCCTTATACTCCGTGTCCCTACCAGCCCTTCATAGGCTTTATGGCTGAACATACGACATCACAGACAAGCGGTTTTGCTGGCGCTGGCCCCGGAACCGGCGCCGCCAGTCATCGCGCGCGTCGTTTCAATGCCTGGACGGTCAGCACCCTCGTGATCGCCCTGCTGGTTGCGATGCCAGTGCTGGTTATCCTTGCCCATGTGTTTTTCCCGTCCGGTGAAGTCTGGCAACACCTTGTCAGCACGGTTCTTGGAAGATACCTCAGTAACACCGTGGTGCTCAGTGTCTCTGTGGCTGTAGGAACCACCCTGATTGGCACTGCCTGCGCCTGGCTGGTGGTTATGTGCCGGTTTCCCGGCAGGCGGCTGTTCGAGTGGGCCCTTCTGCTGCCGCTGGCGGTGCCAACCTACGTTATTGCTTATGCTTACACGGATTTCCTGCAGTTTGCGGGGCCACTACAAAGCGCCTTGCGCGACTGGTTCGGCTGGGAGTTTGGCGACTATTACTTTCCGGATATCCGGTCCCTGGGCGGTGCTGCCCTGCTGATTACCATGGTGCTCTACCCCTACGTGTACCTGCTTGCCCGGGCGTCGTTCATGGAGCAGTCGGTAAGTGCACTTGATGTTGGCCGCACTCTGGGCCTGGGGCCATGGCGTATGTTCAAACGCATTGCTCTGCCGCTGTCCCGTCCTGCGATCATCGGCGGCGTTTCGCTGCTCCTGATGGAAACACTGAACGAGTTCGGGGCAGTCCAGTTCTTTGGCGTCGATACCTTCACCACCGGAATCTACCGGACCTGGTTTGGCCTGGGTGAGCCGGTTGCAGCGGCTCAGCTCGCAGCCTGCCTGCTGGTGTTCGTGGTTCTTGTTGTTGTTCTGGAACGCGTTTCCCGCGGTGGCAAGCAATACCATACCTCGGCACGGTACCAGGCATTGCCCGAGTATTCGCTGAATTCAGGCCAGGCTGCGCTCGCCTTTGCAGTGTGTTTCCTGCCTGTTCTTATTGGTTTTATTGTTCCGGCCCTGATTCTGCTGGAAATGGCGATTACGACCGGCGACAGCCTTTTCGGGACGCGTTTTCTGGAATTCGCGTTCAACAGCCTGATACTCGCCTCAAGCGCGGCGCTGGTTGCCGTAACGCTTGCGGTAATGCTGAGTTACGGCGCACGGCTGAATCCCAGCTCCTGGGTCAGGAGTGCGAACCGGATTGCGGCCATGGGCTATGCCATCCCCGGGTCTGTCATTGCCGTGGGTATCATGATTCCGCTGGCCTGGCTGGATCAGAAGCTCAATCTCTTTCTTCGTGACAACTTTGGTTTCATGGTGGGTCTGGTACTCAGTGGCAGCGCTTTTGTCCTGATCTACGCCTACACGGTGAGATTCCTGGCCGTCTCCTTCAATACGGTTGAGGCCAGTCTGGGGAAGGTTACGCCCTCAATGGACGCAGCTGCGCGAACCCTCGGTCAAACCGCCGGTGGTACCTTGCGCAAGGTTCATACGCCGATCATGCGCAGTAGCCTGCTGGCGGCCGGTATACTGGTGTTTGTGGACGTGATGAAGGAGTTGCCGGCGACCATCATACTCCGGCCGTTCAACTTCGATACCCTGGCGGTCCGTGCCTACAGCCTGGCCTCTGACGAGCGATTGGCCGAGTCGGCCATGTCCTCCCTCGCCATTGTTGTGGTCGGGATCATTCCCGTGGTCATTCTGAGCCTGGCGATGCGTCGGTCCCGCCCGGGAAGTAAAACGGGGTAGCCACGGTTTACTCGGCGAACAGAAAAACCTGCGACATATCCAGCTCAAGCGAGACAGCCTGTCCCTCTTCCGGCAGAAACACCCCGGGCACTTTTGCATGCAGGTGCATTTCCTGCCCGTCCGGCCCGTGAGCACAAATATGCAACAGACTGGTCGGGCCGAGCAGTCGGGACATCAGAACATGGCTGGTGCGGTCATCACCGGCCTGTCCTTCAAGTTGCCTGACTTTGACCGCCTCCGGACGGATCAGAATTCTAGCGCTGCTGCCGTCCTCAAAACCTTTAGCTTCCAGGTGGCCCAATGGCGTTGTCACCACGCCGTTGTGGACAACGCCGCGATGTTCGTTCACCTGCCCGAAAAAGTTGACCACGAACGGCTCGGCAGGATTGCAGTAAAGGTCTGTAGGAGTTCCCGTTTGCACGATCTCTCCGTCTCGCATCAGTGCGATCCGATCTGCCATGAACATGGCTTCCTCCGGGTCATGAGTAACCAGAAGAGTGGCCGTGTTCAGCTCTTTCAGCACATGCAGTGTATCGTCCCGAATCTGGTCGCGCAGCCGGGCGTCGAGGCTGGAGAATGGTTCGTCCAGCAGCATGACCCGTGGCGACGGAGCAAGGGCCCTGGCCAGGGCTACCCGCTGCTGCTGACCACCTGAGAGGGTATGTGGGTAAACATTGGCGGCATCGGCCATGCCCAGGCGCCCCAACAGTTCGAGTGCGCGCGTACGTTGCTGCTTTTTCGGCATGGAGCTGATGCCGAAGCAGACGTTCTCCAGCACCGTCAGATGGGGGAAGAGTGCAGATTCCTGGAATGCCAGGCCCACATTCCGCTTTTCCGGGGGTACCTGCACGCCACCGGGTGCCGAAACCAGGGAGCTGCCGAGAAAGACTTTGCCGCGGGACGGCGTCTGGAGGCCTGCAGCGATACGCAGCAGCGTTGTTTTGCCGCAGCCAGAAGGGCCGAGGAGGCAGACAACCTCGCCTGCTTCCAGATGCAGGTTGATGTCTTTGACAACGCTATCGCCATGGAATTGGCAATGCACGCGGTCAAGCATCAATGACGGGCCCGACAGGCCGTTCTCGAGTTGGTCGCTGTAGGTTGGGCTTTCCTGATAAATGCTCATGGTGCCGATCCAGCCTCCCGGTTCAAACTCCAGTGGAGGTGCAATTGTAAGCTTGTTGCGTCTGATTGTGTATTGAATACGTAAAAGCGACTGATTCCTATTTATTGACTTCTATGCCCGGGTTCGTTTAAATCGCATCTAAATACTAATCGTTTTCACCTGCAATAGTAATTAGCAACCAAGGAGAGATCCCGTGGTATCTCATAAAGCGAAGTTGGCAGCCGCTGCCCTGGCAACAACACTGGCAGCAACGAGTGTCTCCGCGAGTGAAGTCAACCTGTACTCTGCGCGGCACTACGATTCGGACCAGGCAATTTATAACGCCTTCACCGAGGAGACCGGCATCAAGGTCAACCTGATTGAGGGGAAGTCCGATGCGTTGATCCAGCGAATCCAGCGAGAAGGTGTCGCCAGCCCGGCCGATATCCTGATTACCGTTGACGCGGGTAACCTCTGGCGAGCCGACCAGGAAGGCATCTTCCAGCCGGTGGATTCGGAAGTTCTGAACAGCCGTCTGCCGGATTCCCTGCGTCATCCGGAAGGGCATTGGTTCGGCTTCAGTCAGCGTCTGCGCGTGATCTACTACGATCGTTCAGACTTTGATCCTTCCCGGATCAGTCAGTACGAGGACCTGGCCAAGCCGGAATTCAAGGGCGAGATCTGCATCCGGTCCTCCAGCAACATCTACAACCAGTCATTGCTGGCCAGCCTCGTTGAGTACCACGGCGAAGAAGGCGCTGAGGAGTGGGCGCAGGGCGTAGTCAATAACATGGCCCGTGATCCCCAGGGTGGCGACACCGATCAGATCCGTGCTGTGGCTGCCGGTGAATGCAACCTGGCGGTTGGCAACCATTACTACTACGCGCGCCTGCTGAACTCTGATGATGTTGCAGACCGTGAAGTGGCCCGGGAGGTTGGCATTATCTTCCCGAACCAGGATGGCCGTGGTGTTCACGCCAACATCGGTGGTGCGGGTGTGGTGGCTACCGCGCCTAACCGCGACAACGCTGTCCGGTTCCTGGAGTTCCTGTCCTCCGATACCGCCCAGCAGATCTTCGCTGAGAGCAATCACGAGTTCCCGGCGGTAGACGGTGTACTGAAGAATCCGGTGCTGGATTCCTGGGGCAACCTGAACATTGATGACATCAATGTGAGCGTACTGGGCACCAACAATCCGGAAGCGGTGAAGATCTTCGACCGTGTGGGCTGGCGTTAATCGAAGTATCACGAAATTGATCGCAGATTACGCTTGAGAGAGCGTGCCCAAGGGCCGGATGTTGGTAAGACATCCGGCCCTTTTTATTTTATCGAGGCACCGGCTGTGCTTCCTGTTACCTGATGAGCGGGTAGAATAGCCGGATGACCCGATCGCCGCTGGTTTTCCGTCTCTCCTTTCTTGCCATTGTCGCGTTTTTGATGGCCATGATCTGGCTTCTGCTGCGGCAACTGGGCATGCCTGCCAGCTTTGCACCAACGGTGCTGTCCGACTGGTTTGCCAGTCAGGGGACTCTTGGGCCGGTATTACTGATGCTCCTGATGGTTCTTGCTGTCGTGGTCGGGCCAATACCCACGTTGCCGATCAGTGCGGCGTCCGGCCTGGTTTACGGAATGTTCAACGGAACGGCAATCGCGGTAGCCGGTGCACTGGCGGGTTCGCTGATTGCCTTTTATCTGGCGCGAGTGCTTGGTCGCGATGCTGTTCAGCAGAAGCTCGAAAACAACCCGGTATTCTCGGCCAGAGGGTCACAGCGGTTCCTGTTTATTGCAGTCCTCCTCACCCGGTTAATCCCGGTGTTCTCCTTCGCCCTGATCAGCTATGCCGCCGGAGTGACGGCGATACACCTTTGGCGTTACGCCTTGGCAACGGTTATTGGAATGTTACCCATGACCTTTGTGTTTGCCGGGTTGGGGCATACCCTCGAGCTTAACCCCACCCTGACCGTTATAGCGGCAGCTACGGTATTGCTGGTCATGAGCACGTTGCCCCTTTACCTGCGGCATCGCCCACATTCCCGTCTGGCTCGCTGGCTGCAGCTGGATGGAAGGGTCTGATGCCCGCTGCAGATTCTCAATTTCCCACAAGCGACTCGATATCCTGATAGACGGTCGCAGCATCCGTTACCCTGGCGAGCCAGCTCAGAGGAATGCCGTTCTCACCGCCAACACCGTGCATGGCGGCCATGGCCGGGCCAATCAGCCAGGCTCGACCGCAGGAGTCACCACCACAATGAATGTTGGCGCGGATGGCTTCGGTGTAGCTCCGGGCCGTGTTCAGAATGTGAAAGCTGACCGGCATGGCTTCCTGCAGGTAACAGGTGCGGCCAAACGTGTCACCGGCAGCAACGCCGTTCAGTTCCGAGCTCTCAAGTGCCCGTTTGAGGGACGCCTGATCGGGTGCTTCGTCGATGGCCGAATTCATTGCCTTGGCAAGAGGCTCGCCCCTGAATAGCCCGTCCAGAAGCACCGCTGCACACTTTGCCCAGGCAACGGCCTCGTCGTTGTGATTGGTAACCCGCACGGCTGCTTCAACAACGTCCAGGAGGTTTGTGCTTCCGCTATGGGCGGCAACGAGTGGCGGCAGCTTGGACACCGCAGGCAACTGCATGTCGTCGGCGCCACTCGCCGGTACCAGATTGCGGTCGATGGTTTCCGCCAGATGAACGCCGGCGTCCTGAATGGCCTTTTCCTTGTACGTCAGGCTGATGGCCTCCCGCACCGGCTGCGCAAGCGCGCTGCCGCTCAGACGGCGGGTGTAGGGCATGACCTTCTGCACCAGAATCCGCTTCTGTTTGTCGGAAAGATCATCCGGCATGCCGGACTGCGCCTCCTCGACCGCCTTGCGCTCGATCGCATTGAAATTCTCCAGCGTGATCCGTGTCGGGTTATCGATGAATCCCCGCCACTGGCCACCGGGCCCAAAGAACGAACGAAACCGGCGCTGGTAATCGCGGATGTCCAGATTGCCGTTGGTGGCCAGTAAGCTGTCGGTCAGCACGCCGGTGGCTGCGCCGTAGTGACTCACATCGCCAACCTGTTTCCCCTCGTGAGCGAAGTAACCGAATCCCTTTGTGTAGTACTCGGCTCGTGGAGGCAGGAATTCGGGCGACTGTCCACCCACCTCCAGAATGCGCTCGCTGTTGTAGAGCCAGTGCAAACCCAGGCTGGCTGCGTCTGCGACCCAGCCGCCTGCCAGAGCAGCGGTGATGGCGCCTTTTCTTTCGGGAGGGAGATTGCTGACCATGGGAGATCCTTGATGTCCGGTTTGTGAGTCCGACCTGAAGGATTATTCGATAACGTCGCTGATCTGGACCGTTGGCTGAACGTTGGTGAAGTTCGGGATGTCGCCAAGAATTTCCTTGGCATGGGGGCCGAAGGCGGTCTGGAAATCGGCAACAGAGTCAAAATACATGTGGCCCATGGCAATGTAAGTGGGGCCCTCTCCCGGGGCGCCGCCGGCCAACCCGGATTCGATGGCTGTGCGCTTGCAGGCATCGCCCAGCCTGTCGCGGACCAACGCCATGTGCGTGTCTCGGTAGTAGGCAAGGTCAAAGGTGCTTTCTGCGGTTTTCGGATACATCACACTGACTTTGATCATTTCGGGCCTCGGTTTGTGGAATCGCGGGGACCCTCTTTTAGCGCCTCGGCCACCCGTTCGTCAATCTTGCGGATAAGCTCCTCGTCTGCCTCGCCAGAGGAATGTGCTTTTAACATGTCGGTGCTTGCCCGCAGATTGCCGATAAAGGTCCGGCAGTCCTTGCACATCATCAGGTGCATTTTGACTGACATGTTCTGGAGAACAGGCAGCTCGCCATCAATATAGTCGCTGGCAATTACCGCGAGATCCCTGCACATCAGCATTCGCCGGTCTCCTGGAAATTCTCCACCATCAGAAAGATCTTTTGCCTCGCTCGATGCAAAAGAACACGAAGATTAGAGGCACTGACGTCAAGAATGTTACAGACGTCATCGGATTTATGCTGGTGGGCTTCGTAGAGCATCAGCGCCGAGCGCTGGGTTTCCGGAAGGGAGGAGAGGTGTTTGTCGAGGCAATCGCTGAGGGCGCCGTTCTCCATCAGGGTGTCGGCGGATTCATGGAATTGAAGTTTGGGTGGCAACTCCCAGCGTCCTTTGGCGTTAAAACGATGGGCCAGTTCTGGCTCCAGGATGTCCGAAAAGTCTGTTGGGACTTCCCTGTTGGCCGATCGAAGCTGATTCTTGCAACGGTTGGCAACAACCCGGTGCAACCAGGTTTTTAAACCTGAACGACCTTCAAAGCCATGGATCGCATCAATAACTTTAACCCAGCAATCCTGAACGGCTTCTTCTGCACTGGAATGATCCAGATAGAACCGGGCGACTGCTAACATGCCGGGGGTGTAGGCACGTACTGCTTCCTGAAAAGAGTCATTATCACCCGTTTTCAAGCCCTGAATCAGTTCTATCTCCTTTTCCCGACTTGAGTCAGTCATGACCGTTCCCTTTTATGAGCAATTGTTCAAGAATAGCAGTAAGTTTGGAAATCGGTCGATAAGTTCCCGGCGTATTCGGTAGGCGGTGTAATCAAATTGTTAGATATTCATGAGCAATCGTTGACACAATGCGTTGCCGAACGACGTACAACAACGGTAAGCCGGTAACGAACACTGAGCCCAAGGTTTGATGTAACACTTCCGGGATTGGGGTGTCTCTTCGTTATCACGTTCAAGGTAGAAAGGATTATTTCATGACACTCAAGAAATGGATTCTGGTCGCGTTGATTGCGGCTGTGGTTGTCGGGTTTATTGCCAGTGGTGGTAGCGAGCTTCTGACTCTCGAGAACCTGAAGCAAAACCAACAGTCCCTCGGTAACTGGATCGATCATAATCTGTTGGTTGCGGTGCTGGGCTTCGTTGTTGTTTATGTCGTGGTAACAGCGCTTTCTCTGCCAGGCGCTACCATCATGACTCTGGCTGGTGGTGCGTTTTTCGGCAATCTCTACGGTCTGGCAGCCGTCTCCGTTGCTTCAACTATCGGTGCGTCGCTTGCTTTCCTGGTGGCGCGGTTCCTGATGCGAGACACGCTTCGAAAACGGTATGGCGAAACCGTGGCGAAGATGGATCGCGGCATTGAAAAAGACGGCGCCTTCTACCTTGCAACCCTGCGGCTTGTGCCGGTATTTCCCTTCTTCCTGATCAACCTGGCCATGGGCCTGACGGCCATGAAGCTGCGCACCTATGCGCTGGTAAGCTGGATCGCCATGTTGCCCGGCACCTTTGTTTATGTGAATGCGGGTACCCAGTTGGGCCAGATCCAGTCCACCGGCGACATCGTCTCGGCCGATCTACTGCTCTCCTTCGCGCTGCTGGGTCTGTTCCCGCTGATTGCCAAATTTGTGGTGGGCTTTATCCGCCGCCGCAAAGTGTACGCCGGCTGGCAGAAGCCCGAACATTTCGATTACAACCTTCTGGTCATAGGCGGTGGCTCTGCCGGTCTGGTCTCGGCCTACATTGCCGCAGCCGTGAAAGCCAAGGTGGCTCTTATAGAGAAGCACAAGATGGGTGGCGACTGCCTGAATACCGGCTGCGTGCCCTCCAAGGCCCTGATCCGCAGTGCCAAGGCAGCGGACACTATGCGCCATGCCAACCGGTACGGGCTGGAATCGGTGCCCGTTAAAGGCTCGTTCAAGAACATCATGAACCGGGTCAAGGATGTCATCGCGAAAGTGGAGCCCCACGATTCGCCGGAGCGATACCGCAAGCTGGGTGTGGACTGCATTGCCGGCGAAGCCAGCTTCGTGTCGCCCTGGGAGCTAGAGGTCCGGCACAATGACGGCCGCACCGAACGCCTGACCGCCCGCAGCATTGTGGTGGCCACCGGCGGCAAGCCGGCGGTACCACCGATTCCCGGCCTGAAGGACATGGAGCCGCTAACCTCGGATAACCTGTGGGAACTGCAGGAGCAGCCCGAGCGCTTGCTGGTGTTGGGCGGTGGCCCGATCGGTTCGGAGCTGGCCCATGCCTTTGCCCGACTGGGCAGCAAGGTGACCCAGGTGGAGATGGGCGAGCGCTTGCTGGCCAAGGAAGATGAGGATGTCTCTGAACTGGTTCTGAAGCAGTTCCAGGCAGACGGCGTGGATGTCCGCCTGAAACATGCTGCTGCCGAGTTCCGTATGGAGGAAGGAGAGAAAGTTGCCTACTGCGAGCACGAGGGTGAGCGGGTGCGCATTCCTTTCGACCAGGTTCTGGTTGCTGTTGGCCGTGCAGCCAACACCGCCGGCCTGAACCTGGAGCGGATTGGTGTGGATACCCTGCCGAACGGAACCGTACCGGTAGAGGAAGACATGAGCCTGAGGTACCCGAACGTATTTGCCTGCGGCGATGTGGCTGGTCCATACCAGTTCACCCACGCGGCGGCCCATCAGGCCTGGTACGCGGCGGTCAACGGTCTGTTCGGGCAGTTCAAGCGCTTCAAGGTAGACTACCGCGTAATGCCCTGGGTGACCTTTACCTCGCCGGAAGTGGCGCGGGTGGGACTCAGTGAAGCCGAGGCAACCGCGCAGGGCGTGGCCTACGAAGTGACCCGCTACGGGCTGGATGATCTGGATCGTGCCATTGCCGAGAGTGAGGATCATGGTTTTATCAAGGTGCTGACCCCGCCGGGCAAGGACAAGATCCTGGGCGCCGTGGTGGTTGGCAGCCACGCCGGGGAAATCCTGGCCGAATTCACCCTGGCCATGAAGCATGGCCTGGGCCTGAACAAGATCCTGGGCACCATTCACCCGTACCCGACCTGGAACGAGTCGGCGAAATACGCTGCCGGCGAATGGAAGCGCGCTCATGCCCCTGAAGGCATTCTGAAGCTGCTGGAGAAACTGCACGGCTGGCGCCGTGGGAAAAACACGAATACACCGAGGAGCATCTATGCCCCTGACTGAAGCCAGACCGGCCCGGAAAAATCGAATTCCGGCCGTTGAAGTCCTGGAACCCCGGGCCCGTGATAGCTGGACCCACACTCGCAACGGCGACCCCCGGGGTTACATCGATGCAGACAAGCTCAAAGAGCTCTGGATCCACACCGGCACCGCCTGCAATCTGGCGTGTCCGTTTTGCCTGGAAGGTTCGCACCCCGGCGATGGCCGCATTCCGGGCATGAAGCTCAGTGACGTGAAGCCGTTTATCCACGAAGCCATCGACATGGGGGTGGAGCAGTTTTCCTTCACCGGTGGTGAGCCCTTCGTGATCCGGGACTTCGTCAATATTCTGAATTACGCCAGCCAGCACCGGCCCTGCTTCGTGCTGACCAACGCCACCGAGCCGCTGCACAAGCGACAGCATCAGGTGCTGCCTTTGCTGGATAACCCCTACCCGATTCATTTCCGGGTCAGCCTGGACTTCCCGGACAGGGCCCGTCACGACAAGGACCGCGGTGACGGCAGCTTTGATGAGGCCTTGCAGGGCATCCGCTGGCTGGTCGATCAGGGCTTCAAGGTGTCCATTGCCCGCCAGACCGATCCGGAGGAAATTCCGGCAGATGTCGAAGCCGCGTTCCGTGACATCTTCCGGGAGTGGGGCATTCCGGAGAACCTGGCATTCACCGCATTTCCGGATCTGGGTACGCCAGGCTCGGAAGACGGCAGCCCGGAGATTACCGAGACCTGCATGGAGAAGTATCCGACCAAGGAGGCTCGCTCTCATTTCATGTGCACCTATACCCGGATGCTGGTGAAGAAGGGCGATGAGGTTCGGGTGTATGCCTGCACTTTGGTGGACGATGACCCGCAGTATGACCTGGGGGGGACGCTGACCGAGAGTATGGATGAGCGCATTATGTTGCGGCATCACCGGTGTTTTTCCTGTTACCGCTTTGGGGCTAGTTGTTCGGCGCCGGCTTGATTCTGGTGTAGGGCCGCTCAGGACTGATTGCTGGTCATTGGCGGCCTGGGAGGTGACGTTATTTTCCCTTGGGAAAAACAACTCGCTTCGCTCAGACATCTTTTTCCTGGCGGGAAAATAACCTCACCACCCAGACCGCGGGTACGGCTTTGCTATTCGGTTGTTGGCTATCTCCTTCGCCGGGGAAACCAGAACGGAAGTTGAACAAGGGGCAGGCCGGTAGGGATTTCAAAAAATGTGGAGCGCCATGGACGGCGCGACCAAGCCCCCCATGGATGGGTTCACGGGCGTTTTTTTGAAATCCCTACCGGCCTGTCCCGAAAGGCACCCAAACCAGAAACCCGGGAAAAACCCCGGATTAAACGACAAAGAACAAGGTAAGAAAACATGAACTTCACAGAGGCCTCCCTGTTCTGGGGATTCCTGCTGGTCTACGGCGTGGTGATGTATTGGCTGTCGCCCAGGAGCAAGAACGCGAATTCTTTTTATAAAGGCGCCGATGACCAGGGTAACCCGGTGGGGCAGTGGTCGCTTACGGCCAGTATTTTTATCAGCTGGATCTTTGCCAAGTCGGTGACCAATGCGGCGAACCTGGGTGCGGCTTATGGCGTGGTGGGCGGTCTGGCCTATGCCAGTTACTGGCTGTCGATTCCTGTGGCGGGGTATGTGATTTACCTGATCCGAACCCAGACCGGGGCGCGGAGTCTGCAGGATTTTCTGACCTCCCGCTTTGGCCGGCTGGCCAGTCTGGCGTTTGCGGCGGCGATTCTGATCCGGCTTTATAACGAAGTCTGGAGTAATACGGCGGTGGTGGGCGGTTATTTCGGGTTGCCCGGTGAGTGGGAGTATTACGCGGCGGCGATGCTGTTTACGGTGTTTACTCTGGCCTACAGCCTGAAGGGTGGGCTGCGGTCTTCGATTTTCACCGATGTGATTCAGGCTTTCGTGTTTGTGTTCTTTGTGGGAGCGGTGCTGTTCCTGATCATTCCGGCCAACGATACCAGCGCCTTGCTGACCAATGGTGAGTTCCGGCTCAACGCCGGTTTTGACCTGCTGTTGGTGGCTTTGCTGCAGCTGTTCAGTTATCCGTTCCACGATCCGGTGCTGACCGACCGGGGCTTTGTGAACAAGGAAAAGACCATGCTGAAGAGCTTTGTGGTGGCCGGGCTACTGGGCTTCGTGGCGGTGTTTATCTTCAGTCTGGTGGGTGTTCACGCCCGTCTTAACGGCATTGAGGCCATGGGCAACGCGCCTGCTGCCGTGGGCCAGTCTCTGGGCCTGGCAGCGTTGTTCTTCATGAGCGTGGTCATGATGACGTCGGCGGGGTCCACCCTGGATTCCACTTTCACGTCGCTGGCCAAGTCGCTGGCGGTAGATCTGCCCAGGCTGGCGCAACGTGCCTCTGACAAGCTGCCGAGCATGCGGGTGGGTGCGGTCGTGATGGTGATCTTTGCCTTCCTGGGCAACCTGCCGATGTTCGCCGGCACCGATATCCTCAAGGCCACCACCATCTCCGGCACCATGGTCATGGGGCTGGCGCCGGTGTTCCTGTTCTACGGTTTCACCAAGTGGTCGCCGTGGAGTTTCCATCTGAGTTTCTGGACCGGCCTGGGGCTCGGGGTCTTGCTTGCGGTTGGGCTGATTCCAGCAAGCTGGGCCATTGGCGATGGCAAATACGCCATGTTGCTGGGCGTGAACGCCTATGGCTTCCTGATCTGCACGGCTGGCTTCTTTACGCCTTTAGTGCTTCGTCGTCTTGCCGGACGGTCACTGGCGGCGGGGGAGGCCTGAGCCGATGAGCGAAGGCCGCAGCTGTCCGTTGGCGTACCGGTACTCTGCCGAATCGCTTTGCGAGGATCCCCGCACGGTTTCCGAGGACGTGCTGTATATCATTGGAGGGCTTTACGGGAATCCCTGGGCCCTCGATGAAATCGAGCAGATGGCGCTGGCGGAGGAGCGTCAGGGGCACCGGGTGAAGCTGGTGTTCAATGGTGACTTCAACTGGTTCAACGCCAGCGATCGCCTGTTCCGAACCATCAATAACCGGGTGTTGGATCACACGGTCAGTCTCGGGAATGTGGATTTCGAGCTGGCGAATCCCAGTGCCGGTGCCGGATGCGGTTGCGCCTACCCGGATTTTGTCGATCAGGGCGTAGTGGAGCGGTCGAACCTTATCATGGAGCGGCTTCAGGGGATTGCCGGGGAACATCCGGATATCCAGCGTCGCTTGTCCTTGCTGCCGCGGTATCGATGCCTGATCTTTGGAGGCCTAAAGGTTTTGGTGGTGCACGGGGATCTGGAGTCCCTGGCCGGATGGGGGTTGGCTCACGAAGCTTTTGTCGAGGGTAACGATGGCAAGCTCTCGCAATGGTTCCTGGCGTCGGGGGCCGATGTCATTGCCTCAACCCACACGTGCCTGCCGGTGCTCTGGTCGGGGTTGGTGGGTGAGCAGAATCGGGTGGTAGTGAACAATGGCTCCGCAGGCATGGGGAATCTGCAATCAGACCCGCGTGGGCTGATCACCCGGATTGGTCTGTCCAGCCCCGTCATTGAGCCGGTTGCCGGAATTGAGCGGCATGGGCTGCATGTGTCTCTGCTGCCTGTATCCTATGCACTTGAGGCCTGGTTGCCGGAGTTTGACCGGTTGTGGCCGGTCGGCTCGCCTGCCGCTGTGTCCTATCGGAACCGAATTCTGAAAGGCACCTCACTGAGTGCCGATGATGTGATTTTTCCTTCACTAATTTAACCATTTTGTCACTGGCGAATGCTTCAATCCGGTCTATTCTGAAAGAGTGAGCTGGAGCCTTGCCGTAGGCGGGTTTGAGCTGTACTTGAAATATATTTTGTGGTCTATATAATTCAACACTAACTTTTTGCCACGAATTGATCTCGTTATGACATCAGAAGGATCGAATACCACCGCCATCACGCTTCGCACACCGGTGAAAGATGATGGCTTCAGGCTCCACCAGCTGGTGGCAGAGTGCCCGCCGCTGGACCCCAACTCGATTTACTGCAACCTGTTGCAGTGCAGCCACTTTGCCGAAACCGGCGTGGCCGCGGAGAAGGACGGCGATCTGGTCGGCTTTATCTCCGGATACATCCCTCCCCAACAGCCCGAAACCATGTTTGTCTGGCAGGTGGCCGTGCATGAGAAAGGTCGTGGACAGGGCCTGGCCAAGCGGATGCTGAAAGAAATCGTTGGCCGTGATGCGTGCAAGAACGTCACCCATATGGAGACAACCATCACCGAGGACAACGAGGCCTCATGGGCGCTGTTCCGTTCATTCGCCCGTGATATGGGAGCCGAGCTCACCTACCACGAGCATTTCGAGAAAGAGACCCACTTTGGCGGCAAGCACGATTCCGAATTCTTGCTGCGCATAGGGCCTTTCACGAAGCCAGCCTGAGGGCCGCGGTCCTGGATCAGCCCTGCAACAAGATTGCGGCGCTGTGAACGACTGTAAAGCTGTGATTTGAATTAGCCGGCGGACCACTGAGGTAGGTCTGTCACAGGGCTTTAATCAACGCACGGTAGGCCTATCGCTACCCCATCAGCAGTTTTTGATAAGCCGCCGCGCATCTACCTCGAACCTGACATGCTAAGAGGCAAGACGATGGAAATTTTCAAGTCGACTGAATCCGAAGTACGTGTATACAGCCGTGCGTTTCCGGTTATCTTCAACCGCGCCAAGAACGCGCATCTGTACACCGAAGATGGCAAGGAATACCTGGATTTTCTCGCCGGCGCCGGGTCCCTGAACTACGGCCACAACAACGATACCCTGAAGAAGGCTTTGCTTGAGTACATCGAGGCAGACGGCGTGAGCCAGGGCCTGGATATGTTTACCACGGCCAAGCACGACTTCATGGAATCCTACAAGAAGCACATTCTGGATCCCCGTGGTCTGGATTACAAAATGCAGTTCACCGGTCCCACCGGCACCAACTGTGTGGAAGCGGCCCTGAAGCTGGCCCGTAAGGTGAAAGGCCGCAGCGGCATTATTTCCTTTACCAACGGTTTCCACGGCGTGACCATGGGCGCGGTTGCCACTACGGGTAACAAGCATCACCGCGGCGGTGTTGGCACGCCCCTGGGCAATGTCGACTTCATGTTCTATGACGGCTACCTGGGCGACGATGTCGATACCCTGGCGATCATGGATAAACTGCTGAGCGATGGTTCCTCCGGTTTTGAACTGCCAGCGGCGGTAATCGTCGAAGCGGTTCAGGGCGAAGGCGGTCTGAACGCCTGTCGCGCGGAATGGCTGAAAGGTCTGTCGGAGCTGTGCAAGAAGCACGATATTCTGCTGATCCTGGATGATATCCAGGCGGGCAATGGCCGCACCGGCGAGTTCTTCAGCTTTGAATTTGCCGGTATCAAGCCGGACATCGTAACGGTTTCCAAGTCCCTCAGCGGCTATGGCCTGCCGATGGCCCTGGTACTGTTCAAGCCGGAGCTGGACGTGTGGGATCCGGGCGAGCACAACGGTACCTTCCGCGGCAACAACATGGCGTTTATCACTGCCCGCGCTGCTGTCGAGAACTACTGGAAAGACGATGCCTTTGCCAATGAGGTGAAGGCCAAGACCAAGGTGCTGGGCGATGCCCTTCAGTCGATTTGCGACAAGTACCCCGGTCAGTTCAAAATGAAGGGGCGCGGTTTGATGCGTGGTATTGAAGCAAAACACGCAGACATCACAGGCCCGATCACCAAACGTGCCTTCGAGCACGGCCTGATCATCGAGACCAGTGGTCCGAATGATGAAGTCATCAAGTGCCTGATGCCGCTTACAACCAGCGAGGAAGACCTCAAGAAAGGGGCTGCTCTGCTGGCAAAAAGTGTGGACGAAATCATGCAGGAAGGGCTCAGCGAGGCGTCGTAAGACGCCTGCACCTCCGGACATTCATGCTGCAGGATAGCAAAGGCAAGATTATGACCAGCCAACTACATACCGTTGAGAAAATCGGCGGCACCTCGATGAGTAACTACGAGGCCGTTCGTGACAACATCATTATCGGTAATCGCAAGAAGGACAATCTGTACCAGCGCATTTTCGTGGTCTCTGCCTATGGCGGCGTGACCAATGAACTGCTGGAACACAAGAAGACCGGTGAGCCAGGCGTCTATGCCCTGTTTGCGGATGCAGAGTCTGACTGGGCCTGGGGTGACGATCTCACCAAGCTGGTCAAGTTCCTGACCGACATCAACGGCGAGCTGTTCGAAGACCCGATGCTGAAGCAGCAGGCGGATCAGTTTATCACCGACCGGATTGAAGGTGTTCGGGGCTGCCTCATCGACCTGCAGCGCCTGTGCTCCTATGGCCAGTTCCAGCTGGAAGAACATCTGCTGACGGTGCGTGAAATGCTGGCCGGTATTGGTGAGGCCCACAGTGCCTTCAATACCGCCCTGAAGCTCCAGCAGGAAGGCATCAATGCCCGCTTTGTGGATTTGACCGGCTGGCGCGATAACGAGTTGCTGCCGCTGGACGAAAAGCTCAAGCAGGCCTTCGATGCGGTGGACCTCACCCGTGAGCTGCCGATCGTGACCGGTTATGCCCAGTGCAAGGAAGGTCTGATGCGTACCTTCGACCGGGGTTACAGCGAGATGACCTTCAGCCGGGTAGCAGTAATCACCGAGGCCCGGGAGGCGATTATCCACAAGGAATACCACCTGAGCTCTGCCGACCCCAACATTGTTGGCGCAGACAAGGTGGTGCCACTGGGCCGGACCAACTATGACGTGGCCGACCAGCTGGCCAATCTGGGCATGGAAGCGATCCATCCCCGTGCCGGTAAAGGCATGCGCCAGAACGAGATTCCGCTGCGTGTGATGAACACCTTTGAGCCGGAGCACACCGGTACGCTGATCACCGGCGATTACGTCAGTGAGAAGCCTCAGGTGGAGATCATCGCGGGCGCCAAAGGCGTTTTTGCCGTGGAAGTGTTCGATCAGGACATGCAGGGCGAGCCGGGCTCCGATCGCCGTATTCTGGATGTATTGAGCCGTTTCAAGGTTCGGTTCATGTCCAAGGACACCAACGCCAACACCATTACCCACTATGTGGGCAGCACGCTGAAACACGTCAAGCGGGTGGTCAAAGCGCTGAAGGAAGAGTTCCCCAATGCCGAAATCAACACCCGGAAGGTGGCGGTTGTTTCGGCCATCGGCAGCGATATGAAGGTTCCGGGTATTCTGGCCCGTTCCGTGAAGGCGCTGGCCGATGAGGAAATCAGTATTCTTGCGCTGCACCAGTGCATGCGTCAGGTGGACATCCAGTTTGTGGTGGATGAGGACGACTATGAGAAAGCCATCGTTGCTCTGCATGGCGTTCTGATCGAGCCTCACAACCATGAGTATGCGATCGTCGCAGCCTGAGTTTCTGTAACCTCCCCGCACGATACCCACAGCCGACCGTCCGTGTCGCCTGTGGGTTTTTACTGACCCTGCCCCGGTAAATCCATCAGCTACAGCACGTCGTATTCTTTGGTGTAAATTCTGACCGGTACCTAAGCCATGCGAACGACCGAAAGGCTGGGACCGTCTCCGACAACGCCCAACGATGGTGAAAGGGATTCCCTGGTCGGGCTGTACTTCAGGGATGCGTCCCGGTATGAACTGCTGACAGATGAGGCCGAACGCCGCCTCTCCCGCAAACTGACACTGTGCTACCGAATTATCAGTACCGAACTGGCCCTGCCGGAGGAGACTCCGCAGACGTTCCGGGAAGTGATTGGTAGCCTCGGAGACGCCTGTGCGTTTTCATCTCGATGTCGCCGGGCCTTTCATCTGGCGACGGCTTGTCGTCGCAAGCTGATACAGAGCAATCTACGGCTGGCGGTGCATATTGCCCGCCGTTACGGGCAGCACGGTATCCCTATGTCTGACCTGATCCAGGACGCCAACGTCGGTCTGATCAAGGCGGTAGAGCGTTTTGATCCCACCAAGGGCTTCCGGTTCTCGACCTATGCCTACTGGTGGATAAGCGAGGAAGTCAAACGCTGCCTGCAGCGTGGGACGCGGCTGGTGCACACACCGGAAAACGTGGTGGATGAAATTCGCCAGCTGCACAAGGTGTCGCTGCGAATGCATCAGAGCCTTGGGCGGACGCCTTCCCAATCGGAGCTTGCCCGCGAAATGGAGGCAAGCCCGTCGAGGATCGGCGAGTTAAGGGCGCTGGCGACCCGGGAGATATCAACCGATGTTCCCCTTGTTGAGGACGGGTCCGTCACCCTGGGAGACAGCCTGGACGCCGGCGACCAGATGGCGCCGGATCATCCAATGTCGGACAGGGACCGGCAGCGCACCCTGAAGTCGATGCTCAGCGAGCTGAATGATCGTGAGAAAGACATTCTGTCGCGTCGTTATGGTCTGGGACTGCCGGAACCGGAAACGCTTCAGGTGATTTCCGACGATCTTGGCATCAGCAGAGAGCGGGTGCGCCAGATCGAGAAAACCGCCCTGAAGAAGCTGCAGAGTCGTTACGAATCCCCCGAAGATGCGTTTGGAGCCTGACATACGTCAGGCTCCGGCATTCCCCTTCAGAATTCAGTGAGCAGTGTGCAGCAGGAGAAACCAGGCTGCCGCTGTAAGCTGACAGACCAGGACGACTGAGGTGAGGACGAGTCTCAGGCGAAGATACCAGGCTGGCCAATAGACCTTCATCCAGCGGGCGTCCACCAGATAGAGGGCGAGATAGGCACTGGTATACAACACAATCTGGCCACTGACAGGCAGAAGTAGCCCTATCCCTGCGGCCACAAAGAAGACCTGGCTGAGTAGCATAGTCATCAGTGGAGACAACGGGTAGCAGCAGTTGTCCAGCTGCATGGCAATGGGCCAATAGACGCCAGCCATAAACGCCAGAATGCCTGCGCTGTACAGATAGAAGTAGCCGAGAAGCGCCACACTGTATTGCGGCATGAAAAACAGCCCCGCCAGGAGGCCGATAAACGGGATCAACCCCGCGATGCCAACAAGGATGGCTAGTCTCGCTACAGCAATCACGGTTTCTGCCTCTGCACCCGGATTCGCATCGGTTCAACGTCGGTCGGTTCCATTCCCACCATTTCGTGGTAAGCGGAGGGGTGGACCACCTGGGTCTCCCGAATGTCGAACGACGCCAGGGTGTCCTGGATCTGCCAGGCACCCCGGAAAAGGCTGGTGGTTCCGTTCTTTTCCGAGAGGAGCAGGGTCTGGTTGTCCATACTCAGGCGGGCCATGTAGTGCTGGCCCTCAAGCGAGAGGATCTCAAGCAGGTCGATAACCGGACTCTGCAGGCTTCTGAGTTGGTCAAGAGTGATTCGCACAGTAAAGCTCCGCGGTTTCAAACACTCCAGAACTTACGACCCCCCAGCCTATTGAGATCATTGGCTTAGTAAATAGCATTCCCGGTGTTGTGGGCACTGAACCAGATGATCATTCACCATGCCGGTCGCCTGCATGAAGGCGTACACAATGGTTGGGCCGACAAAGGTGAAACCGGACCGCTTCAGAGCTTTCGACATGGCCTCGGATTCTGCGGTTGTGGTCGGCACTTCGGAGAAGGCGCGCCAATGGTTCTGGATTGGTTTATCGCCAACAAACGACCAGAGAAAATCACTGAAACCGATACCTTGTTCTCGCAGATCCAGATAGCCCCGGGCATTCTTGATGATCGATCTGACCTTTAACCGGTTGCGGATGATGCCCGGGTCTGACAGCAGTTCCTCGACCTTCGCTTCATCGTAACGGACGATCTTTTCCGGATTGAAGTCATCGTAAGCGGCTCGGTAATTGTGCTGTTTTCGCAAGATGGTGATCCAGCTCAGGCCGGCCTGTTGGCCGTCCAGGCAGAGTTTTTCGAAAAGGGCGAGATCGTCGTACTCCGGGCGGCCCCAGACGGTGTCGTGATAGTGCACGTAAAGCGGATCATTTCCACACCAGGGGCAGCGTTCAGCGGTCTCCATACAATAGCCTGTGTTATTTGTGTCTGGTTCGGGTTACGGGCTTTTTCGACGAATCGTGCGTTGGAACAGTGGCTCCCAGTAGGCCTCCATCGGCTCGGCATCCACCAGGGCGAAGTCCCGTGGCGGCGGCTCAAGTAGGGTGATTTCCGGCCATAGGGGCCGGCTTCCACGGTACACCACGGTCAACAGATAGCCTTCAATATAGCAACAGGCCGCCTGCCAGTCCTGCTCGGGCTGGTCGCCGTAGATCTCGAAATTCTTCCGCACCTCAAGCGTTTGCAGGTTGCCGGCAATGCCCCTGCCCGTGGCTTTCAGCCATGCTTCCTTCAGGGTCCAGACCTTGAGGAAGGTGTTGGAGTCGTCTTCGCGGAACAGCCACTCCTGCTCGACGGGGGAGAACCAGCGTTTTACTACTTTCTGCCATTGAGCATGGCGCTGGCAGGGTTCAAGATCCAGTCCAATGGGGGAGCCTGATAGAGTGGCGCAGGCAGACAGGCCCTGGCTGTGGCTGAGGGACAGTCGCCAGCCCTCGGGCGTGCCGGACGCATTAGGGCGCCCGGATACCGGGCAGCAGAGGTCCGGTGCCATCTGCGCTGACTTGCCGATGGCCTGACGAATCAGCCAGCGGCTGGAAAGGTATTCTCGTTCCCGGGGACCGCTGAACTTGCTCGCTGTCTGGCGTTCGTAGTCAGTCAGCCAGTGCGGGTGCGCAATTTCGGGCCCGTCGGTCTGGTGACACAGCCAGACCGACGGTCGGGATTCAGGGTTGAAGTCGCTGGATGAGCCAGCCATCGCCTTTCCTCACATATTCAAAACGGTCGTGAAGCCGGCTGGGCCTGCCCTGCCAGAATTCGATACGCTCCGGCACGATGCGATAGCCGCCCCAGAAGCTGGGAAGAGGCACTTCGCCCTCGCTGAACTTCCGCTTGATTTCGGCAACCTTCTGTTCGAGCAGGCCCCTGGACGTAATGGCCTTGCTCTGTTCGGAAACCCAGGCGCCGATCTGGCTGCCCCTGGGGCGCGATGCGAAGTACCGCAGGGATTCGGCCTTGCTGACTTTCTCAACGGCACCCTGGATCCTTACTTGTCGGTTCAATCCGATCCAGGGGAACAAAAGCGCCGCCTGCGGATTTTCCTCCATCTCCTTCGCTTTGCGACTGCCGTAGTTGGTGTAGAACACAAAGCCATGGTCGTCGAAGTACTTCAGCAATACCGTGCGGAGATCTGGCATGCCGTCCTGCCCCGTGGTCGCCAGCGACATGGCGTTGGGTTCCAGAATGCCTGCTTCCCGGGCATCCTCAAACCAGTTCTGGAACTGCTGCACCGGATTATTGTCCAGTGCATCGCGATCCAGCCCCTCGCTCTCGAAATCACGACGCATATCGCCGATGTCCATAACCTGTCCTCTTGCCTGCGCGTAACACGCCCCGGGAGAAATACGAGCCAGAAGCATATCGGGTTCAGGGTTCACTGTCAGCGCTGCTTATGTCTGAAACGGTTACATAAACCCAACAATAAAGTGAGACCTGTATCACAGCTGGCCCGTATCTCCTTCGACGCCGATGCGGGTCTGGTTTGGGCAAACTGCCTGGCTGGCCCGCGCGCACACACAAAACAAAGGTTTGCACAAATGATGTCCGAATATGATCTGCCCCTGGTTGTCGCCTCCTTTCTGGTTGCTGTATTGGCAGCTTATGCGGCTCTGTTTTTTGGTGCCAGACTCGTTAATGCGGAGTCTGGCGAACGTCGGAAATGGCTACTGGCCGGCGCCCTGCTGATGGGCACCGGAGTCTGGACGATGCATTTCGTCGGAATGCGGGCTATGCCGATGGGTGTTCCCATGTCGTTTGATGTGATGATGACGTTGGTTTCCTGGCTCGCAGCCGTGCTCGCTTCCGGTGTGGCTCTGCACATCATCGGGCGCAAACAATTGGGAGTCCCTCTGTTCGTCAGTGCGACCCTGTCCATGGCCAGCGGTATCGTAGTGATGCACTACCTGGGCATGTATGCCATGCGCATGTCAGCGCCGCCAACGTTTAACACCGTATTTTTGCTGATTTCGATCGCGATTGCCGTTGTGGCTTCGGGAGCTGCGCTTGCCCTCTGCCGGAAACTGCAGGGCATGGACGGATCCGGCACCCTGGCGGTACAGTTCGTGGCCGCCCTGGTGATGGCCGCTGCAATCTGTGGGATGCATTACACGGGCATGATGGCGATGACCTTTCCGGAGGGCGCCGTGCCTGCAGCTGACAACGGCCTGCGGGGGAACTGGATGGGAATACCCCTGGCAGTCTTCTGCATTGCGATGCTGGCCGTGGCCCTGGTTGTGACCGTTCTGGATGTAAAACATCAGCGGGCACTTGAGGCATTCAAGGCGGAAGAGGATAAACGGGTGGCAGAGCTTGCCTTTACCGATGCCGTTACCGGCCTGCCCAACCGGTCAGCGCTGGAACAACGCCTGCTGGATATCCTTGCCCGGGACAACGACCGCGGCAACCCGTTTGCCTTGATTTACCTCGACATCGCCAACTTCCGTGAACTGTCCACCGGAATGGGTGATGAGTCGTTGAACGCGGTCGTCAGGGAAATCAGCGAGGCATTGCGTGATCAGATGTCGGATCAGGTGTTTCTCGCCCGATACTCGGCCAGCGCCTTCTTTGCCCTGGTGCCAGATCATGAAGATAGCCAGCATGCCTTCATGTACAAGCGGTTGCGGCAGATTGATCAGCGTATCGGCACGCCTTCAATGCCGGTTACCTGGCGCGCCGGCCAGGCGGCCTATCCGAAAACCGGCAATTCGACCCGCAAGTTGGTGCGGGCTGCCATGGTACCCAGAGACCTCAATGAGATCGGCGAATTTGCGAACATGGCCGCCGACCCGGAGTTAGTGATGCCGGGTCATAACCGTCACAGCTGACAAACAGCCTCTGGGACGACTATCCTTGTGAACAGGCAGGTGGGCAAGATTGCCCCGGGAATCCGCCGTTTAGAAGGAGATGTCCGTGGCCCAGAGCCGTAAACGCAGTCATATGCCCAGGAATCTGTTGATCGGATTCCTGGTGCTTTTCATCCTCTATGCCCTGGCCGGTTTCCTGCTACTTCCCTGGTGGCTGGAGCGTCTGGTACCCGAGCAGCTGGACCAGCGTATGGGCTGGCAGGCAGAAATCACTGATATCCGAACCAACCCGTTCACCCTTCGAGTTGAGGCGCTGGGTCTGTCGGCCAACGATCCCCAGGGTGAGCAGGTGGTTGCCTTTGACCGGCTCATGTTGGACATGAACTTTTTCCAGCTGGTTCGGGGTATTGCCGGGTTTGAAGCCATCCAGCTGGATGAGCCCTATGTTCGGGTGGATCTGCTGGAGGACTACAGCGTCAATTTTGCGAGAGACTGGCAGGCGGCCAACCCGGGACCTGCAGAACCAGCGCCTGAAGCGTCGCAATCGGATGACGCGGCGGCGCCACCCCGGCTGTACTTCGGGAAAATTGAACTCAACGGCGGCGAAATGTTGTTCCGGGATTTTACCCAGGGGGACATGGCCGAGTTCCGGATTACCCCGATGGATCTTACCCTGAGTGATCTGGCCACCTGGCGTCGCGAGGGGCAGGACAGCGATTACTCCCTGCTGGCGGCGCTGGGCAGTCAGACCATCGAGTGGCAGGGTGATCTGAGCGTCGCCCCGTTCTACTCGAACGGCACGCTCAAGGTGTCATCGGTGGGCTATGAAACCCTGGCTCATTTCCTGGCTCCTTTCTTTCCCTATGATCTGCGTGGTGGCAGCGTCACCCTGAGCTCCGACTATGAAATCCAGGCCGGCGACGGCTTTTTCCTGGAGACGGCCAACGGTCAGCTGCAACTCGAGAATCTGGCCGTCGCTCTGGATGAACAGAGTGAGCAGGCGAGATTGACCAACGCTGAGCTTTCTTTGGATGCTGTCGGGTTCGACTTGAATGGCCGCGAAATCCGTATCGGCCAGGTCTCTCTGGACAAGCTCGATGTGGCCGTGGCCAGGAGCGCAAACGGAGAGATTGACTGGTTGGCGCCGCTGGCCACCAACAACGGTGAGACGGAGGGCGGCGGCGAAGCGTCTACCGGCGGCCAGCCATTCCGCTGGTCAGTGGCGGGCGTCGCGCTCTCCGGTGGGCGTATTCTCTGGCAGGACAGTCAACCGGCGACAGCGACTGAAATTGCCGTAGAGCAGCTTTCCGCATCCATCGGGCCACTGAGCCATCAACTTGAAGAACCGGTGTCTTACGAGATAACCGGAAGCCTGGCCAGTGGCGGCCAACTGTCACTGAACGGCCAGCTGACACCTGCACCGTTTACCCTGGAAGCCGCCATCTCCGGAAACGGCATCGCTCTGGCCGCCTTTGAGCCCTACGTTCAGGAAGGCGCCAACCTCGCCATTACCAGCGGCACGCTGGGCGTTGACGGCAACCTTGATCTGGATGGGCAGCAGGAGCCGCTCACAGGCACCTTCAGCGGCACCGCGGAAGTGGCCGGTCTGGATCTGAAGCTGCCCGACAGTTCTGGTTCGCTGGTTTCCTGGCAAACCCTGCGCCTGGCACCTATTGAATACAACGTGTATCCGGCACGCCTGGAAATAGGAACGGTGACCCTGGCCCAGCCGGTCATCAACGTTGTCCGCAATACCGACAATATCCACAACGTCGAGCGGATCGCCAAAGCGCCAGCGGCCGGTGGTCAGCAGGAGGCGACCGCAGATGCTCAGCAGGGGGAGGATTCCGAGCCGGGGTTCATTTTCCGTATTGGCCAGCTGATGCTCGAAAATGGCGAATTGGCATATACCGATCGCACTCTGGACCCGGCCTTCACCACGTCGTTTGATGAGCTGAATGGCAGCGTGACCGGGCTGAGCAACATTTCCCCGCAGCAGGGCAAGGTCTCTATCCGGGGTCGGGTAGGCGGCGTGGCCGATATGGACTTTGAAGGCACCATTGGCACACTCGGAACCGAGGACGTCAGCGACCTCCAGCTGATGATGCAGGATGTTTCGCTGCCGGCGCTCTCGCCGTATTTCGGTCGATACCTGGGCTATGGCGTGGACAGTGGCAAGCTGAACCTGAATCTGGATTACGAGATTGCCGGTTCACGGATTGATGCATCCAATCTGGTGGTGATGGATCGGCTTGAGCTGGGGTCCGCCATAGCCAGCGATCAGGCCGTCAATGCGCCGGTCAAGCTTGGTCTGGCCCTGCTGCGTGACAGCAAAGGGGTTATCGAAGTGGACCTGCCCATCAGTGGGGACCTGTCCGACCCGGAGTTCAGCGTCGGACAGGTAGTGATGCGGGCGTTTGTGAACCTGTTGGCGAAGGCGGCGGCGTCGCCGTTCAGTATGCTCGGCTCGATTGCCGAACTGGCCGGCCTGAGTGGCGAAGAGCTTGGCAAGGTGCGTTTCATTCCCGGCAGTGTCCAGTTGGCTGACGGCGAGGCGGAAAAGCTGGCCGCTCTGGCAGACGCGCTGCTGGACCGGCCGGACCTGTTGCTGAACATACGTGGCAACGTTGAGTCCCAGGCAGATGGCCTTGCCCTGTTGCGTGATGAACTGACTGCAAGTGGTGAGCAGGACCTGTCGGAGGAGGCATGGCAGGAGGCCCGGGAAGCCTACCTGGCCGGTGAGCGGTCACTTGCGCCGGAGGCATTGAGAAATCTGGCATCCTCGCGAGGCCAAAGCTTGCGTAACATCATGCAGCAAACCCACGGAGTCCCTGCCGATCAATTGTTCCTTCTGAGTCCGGCCCGCAATGCGGAAGTGGGTGATGAGGGCAACGTTATCGTGGCGTTCAACCTGGACGTGCGATGAAGTCAGGGTGCCTCGAAGCTGGTCAGAAAGCCCGCTGGCAACCGCAGGCCCCAGTTTTCAACGAGTTGCCGGTAGCGGCCGTCGTCCACCAGTGGCGCCAGTAGTCGAAGCATTTCGTCCGCACTCGGGGCGCCGCCCTTTCGGGCAATGATGCTGAGCTGGTAGCGTTGATCCGGCTCGTTCGAGATCAGCAATTTGTCCCGGTCTTGCGGGTGCTGGGCAAAATGTTTCTGCAGGTAAGAACGGCTGATGATGGCAACCTCGGCAACAGAAGGCCGGTCGGCCTTGATCAGATTCATGTTGCGCGTGTGGCTGTCGGAAAACTCGATATTGAATTTTTCTTCCAGCACGGAGTTGTCAGTTTCGTACCCGGTAAAACCATAGTAATAGCCGGAAATGGCCACAATAGATCGGTTGCGCAGGTCGTTAAAGAATGAGGAGTCTCTGCCGGGTTTCTTGAGAGCGACATAAAGTTCCTCGTCGGCCAGGATCGGGCGGGTAATGTCCACATCCTTCTCTGTCCAACCCCAGTCAGGGCTTTGAAAGAAGATGACGTCGTAGAGACCGGCATCGAAATCCAGGTGGCGGCGTTTGGGGGAGGTGTGGATGATATGGAATGAGACATCCGGGTGTATCTGCTCAAGCACCTCCAGCAGTCCCCCGAGGAAGCCCTCGACTTTGCCATCGGAATTGACACTGGCGATCGGGGGAAAATGGTAAACGCCCACAGTGATTTCGGTTTCGTTTGCCCGAACCGGCGCCGTTGCCAGCATAATAGCCGCAACAAGAATGGCCATTAATCTTCGAATATGGGCTTCAGCGGACACGATATCCCCGGTTATGTAACAATTGAATACGCATTCAGAATAGCACGGGGATTTTGTGCACCTGAAGCAAAAGATTATGAACTTATGCAAAACAGGTCTGTAAGTGATGGGTAACGTTGCCAGCCATTTTTTCGCCTATGTTTCCCGCCTGCGCTGGATCAAGCGCTGGGGGCTGATGCGAAATGCCATTGAGGAAAATGTGGCCACCCATTCCTGGGAGGTGGCGACCCTCGCCCACGCCCTTGCCATCATCCGCAACCGGCATTTTGGCGGCCAGGTGAACGCCGACCGCATTGCAGCGGCAGCGCTTTACCATGATGCGACGGAAGTAATTACCGGGGATATGCCAACACCGGTGAAATACCATTCGAAGGTGATGCGTGAGGCGTTCGGGGACATCGAGCACAAGGCCGAGGCCGAGCTGCTGGCGCTGTTACCGGAGGATTTGCGGGAGGCTTTTTCGCCCTACGTTCGGGAGTCTCAGCTACCGGCCGAAGACCGGGAATTGATCAAGGCCGCCGACAGGCTCTCGGCGTGGCTCAAGTGCCAGGCGGAGATCCGGGCCGGCAACAAGGAATTCGAGCCGGCCGCCCGGCAGATCCGCCAGCGGTTGGACGCAGACGGGCTGTCAGAGGTTGCCTATTTCCTGAAGGTGTTTGCCCCCAGTTACGAGCAACCCCTGGACAACCTGCTGGGGTGAAAGCTTTCAGGGCTTAACTGTTACCGGCCGAGCCAACCAGTCCGCCACGCAAGCCATCGCGCTGCAAGTGCTGGCGAACGGTGTCTTCGGGGCTGCCGGCCAGTTCCCGGAACATGCCCATGGAACCCAGCAGCGCTGAGGATTCATAGGGCACGAACACCCGCTCTCCCTCTTTCGCCATATTTGGCAGAACCTTGATATAGCTCTGGCCCAGCAGGTAGCCAATGACGGTCTGTTTGTTTTCCTCGGAGTCACCCATGGCACTGAGTACCAGACGGATGGACTCCTGCTCGCCCTGGGCGCGGAGAATGGCTGATTCCTTGTCGCCCTGGGCGTTGAGAATGGCAGACTCCCGCTGGCCCTGGGCCATGGCGATGGCCGCCGACTTTTCACCCTCGGCCTCGGTAACCGTGGCCCGGCGTTTCCGCTCCGCAGCCATCTGCAATCGCATGGCTTCTTCCACTTCTTCCGGCATGCTGATGTCCTGAACCTCCACCCGGGTGAGTTTTACACCCCACTTGGAAGCGGCCTCTTCCATCTCGGCCTGGATCGCGTTATTCACCTCGCTGCGGGATTCAAACAGCTTGTCCAGTTCCATCTTGCCGACCACCGAGCGCAGGGTGGTCTTGGCCAGCACTTCCACCGCCTGGCTCATGTTGGCCACTTCGTACACGGCCCGGCGCGGGTCGATGATCTGGTAGTAGAGGGCGCCGTTGATCTTCACCGTCACGTTGTCGGTGGTCACGACCGGCTGGCCCGGGAAGTCCATAACCGTTTCCCGGCGGTCAATCCGGACCTCATCGCTCATCACCGGATGATAATCCTCGCCCATGCGCACGTAGCGGATCATGGTGATCGGCCGTGGCCGCTCGATGAAGGGAATGATGATGTTCACACCGCTTTCGAGGATCCGGTTGAACGAACCGAGGCGCTCAATGACCATAACCTCGGATTGGCGCACGATGACCAGACCCTTGGCGATGATGAAGATGCCAATAGCGACCAGAATCAGGCTGATGATCAGCCCGGGTGAAAGATACTGTTCCATGCTTACTGTTCCTTGTGTGTGATCGTCTCAACAACGGCGGTCGTGCCGTCAAACTGTTTGAAAATGACGTCGGTTCCTTCCGGAAGGTCGGTTTCTCCGGTGTCAGTCACTCGCAGGCGATAGAAATCGCCATTGACCTTGATGCCTGTGGCTCCATCGAAATCCCGCTTCAGGGTCTGATAACGCCGGCCTTGCTCCACGCCGGTACCGGTTGTGCCATATGCCACACCTTTGGGTGAGAAGCGCGGACGGATCCAGCGAATGGCGACAGGTACCAGAATTCCCGAGAACAGCCCCATACCGGCCAGCTGCCATTCGAATGGTGCTCCCAGAAAGGCCAGCAAGGCGGTCAGCGCGGCCGCAATGCCCAGGGCCAGAAGTAACAGGACACCTGAGGCCAGTTCAGCCAGGCCCAGCACCAGCGCCAGGATCAGCCAGAAATGCGTAAGACTCCATTCCATACAGAAAATCCACAGATTCGGGGGAGGTAGAGGGCCGGTGTCGTGCACCGGCCAACGGCAAGGGATTGTACCGGAAACCGGGTGCCGCGTCAGAGGGTGGCCGGAATGCCATGTGGCCTGGTTCACTAAAGCCATATCCCGCAAGCAGGCAATTGTTAGAGTATCTGCTTTAATTGATGTGCCTACAATTAAGAGGTCTGTGACCATGAAGAATCTGAAGAACAAAGTTGCCGTTGTTACCGGTGCCGGTTCGGGTATCGGCCGCGCGCTCGCCAAATCGCTGGCGGACCGGGGCTGCCGACTGGCGCTGTCCGACGTCAATGAGTCAGGCCTGGCCGAAACCGCTGCAGCGCTAAGCGGCGCTGATGTAAAAACCTACCGGCTGGACGTGTCTGATCGCGATGCCATCTTTGCCCATGCGGAGGAGGTTGTGAAAGATTTCGGTCAGGTCAATCTGGTCATCAACAACGCGGGCGTTGCCCTGTCTGCCACGGTCCGTGAGATGACCGACGAAGACTTCAAATGGGTCATGGACATTGATTTCTGGGGGGTTGCTCACGGTACCCGGGCCTTCCTGCCCCATCTGATTGCCTCGGGCGATGGCCATGTGGTGAACGTTTCCAGTGTATTTGGCCTGATTGGAGTGCCCAAGCAGAGCGCCTACAACGCCGCCAAGTTTGCGGTGCGAGGATTCACCGAAGCCCTGCGCCAGGAAATGAAGCTGGAGAACCAGCCGGTGGCGGTGAGTTGTGTGCATCCTGGTGGTATCCGCACCAACATTGTCAATGCAGCGCGCATGGGCAAGTCCGAGAACGCCGTCGCCCAGCGTAAAGGCTTCGATAAACTCGCCATGACCACGCCCGAGAAAGCCGCAGAAATCATTGTAAAAGGCATCCTCAAGAATGAGTCCCGCATATTGGTGGGCCCGGACGCCTGGGGTATTGATGCGATCAACCGCCTGCTGGGTTCTGCTTACCAGCCGCTGGTGGAGCGTTTCTCCCGCAAGAACCTCTATATCTGAAGACTCGATGCGTGCGGCGGGCCTGAAGCTTGGGCTCGCTGTACGTTTTACAAACAGTTTTTCGGGGCTATACTCGGAAGCTGATCCAAGGAAGAGTCAGCATGAATACGCCTCACCATTCTGACCTGGGGGCCACTCTGGAACAGAGCCGCTCGGGTCTGCGCGACAGCCATCGCCGCTCACTGATGCGGCTGCTTTTTCTGATCACCGGCTCGGCTCTGGTGATTTTTGCTTGCCTGCAGTTTCTCAATGGCTACCCATGGGTGGCGGTTGCTGAGCTGTTTGCCAGCACTTTGCTTTTTTTCGGCGTCTGGCGCCTGAAATCCACTCCTCATCTGCAGCAGTGGGTCTATGCCTATCTGGTGCCTTTGTTCGCGTTCTTCCTGGTGATCATGCTGTTACCGGAAGCCTCGGTGTCCGCTTTCGTCTGGGTGCTGATGATGCCGGTTCTCGCCTACCTGTTGCTTGGCAAGAAAGAAGGCATGATTCTCAGCGCACCCTTTATGCTCGTCGGGGGCGTTATCTATTACATTCACCTTGGCCAGGTCGGCAGCCCCCACGCGATGATCGATCTGCTCAACATGGTGTTGTGCGGTGCACTGATGCTGGCCTTCATTCACCTGTATGAGGTGCGCCGCGAAGAGTCCGAGCAGCGCCTGGTGGACATGGCCCAGACCGATGCGCTCACTGGTCTGGCCAATCGCAGCAACTTCCAGGGTACGTTGAATCGCACCATTGCCGAGTGCGATCGCAGTGGAGCCGGTTTTGCGCTGGTGGTGATGGATATTGACCACTTCAAGGTCGTTAACGACACTCTGGGCCATGAGGCCGGAGACTTTGTTCTGAAAAACATCAGCCGATGCATGACCGAACGGCTGAGGAGCACCGATTTTGTCGGCCGCCTGGGTGGCGAGGAGTTCGGCCTGATTCTGAGAGATGTGAAGCCGGCGGATGCCTTTGTCCTGATGGACGAGCTGCGCCAGCGGATATCTGACCTTGAACTGCCCTACGGGGAAGCCCGCATCCGGGTGACTGCCTCCTTCGGGATAGCCCAGTGGCCAGACCATGGTCGCGAGGCCGAAAGCCTGTTCCGGGTTGCCGATCGGTGGCTCTACAGTGGCAAGCGAGCGGGGCGTAACTGTGTGGTCGGCGCCGGCCACAATCCCCGCCAGCTTGAGATTCTCACTGTCGAAGCGAGTTGATTACGTTATTCTTGTGGCAGACATCCTCCGGCAAGAATGACGTAACCCATGTGCGAATTACTGGCCATGAGCGCCAACACCCCCACTGACCTGTGTTTCAGCTTTACCGGCCTGACCCGTCGGGGTGGACAGACCGGCCCGCACAAGGACGGCTGGGGCGTCGCCTTTTACGAAGGCAAAGGCGTACGGGCCTTCCACGACGCCGATGCCAGCGCCAATTCCCGAATCGCCGCAGTGGTCCAGACTCATCCAATAAAAAGCGAAGTGGCCATCTGCCACATTCGCCAGGCCAACGTCGGCGACACCTGCCTGGCCAACACCCATCCCTTCATGCGCGAACTCTGGGGTCGCTACTGGGTGTTCGCCCACAACGGCCAGCTCTCCGGCTTCCGTTCAAATCCGGGCTTCTACGAGCCGGTCGGCACCACCGACAGCGAAGCCCTGTTCTGCGATATCCTCAACCACCTGCGCAGCCATTGTGACCGGAACACCCCCACCGACGACATCATTGAGCGGCTGGTGCGCTTATCGAAGGCTTACGCCAGCCAGGGCGTGTTCAACCTCCTGCTGAGCAACGGCGACTGGCTGTTCACCTACTGCACCACCAAAATGGCCAGCATTACCAGAAGGGCGCCGTTTGGTCCCGCTCGTCTGAAAGACGCGGATGTAACGGTGGATTTCGAATCGGAAACGACGCCCAACGACATCGTCAGCGTGATCGTTACTGAACCTCTGACCACAGATGAAAAGTGGGATGTTTACCAGCCAGGTGAATGGCGGCTTTGGCGGAAGGGAGAAGTCATTCGATCCGGAGTCGCTGAGCCGAATGCCTGACCCGGAAGTGGGGAATCGGGCGGGGAGGTCTTTCTTCCGGGAAAAGGCAACTCGCTACGCTCAGACATCATTTTCCCTGCACAAAGACCTCCCCACCCGCTTCCCTTCAGGGTTGGGAGTTGCTTCCGTGGTTTACTGAAGCGTCCTGCGATTACCTTTCTTGTACTGTGGTGCGATGTGCGCCTGAATCTCCTCTTTGAAACGGGCAATCAGATCGCTATTGTCGTGGTCCCAGGGGTGAAAACCCGGTTTGAAGTACTCAAGCCATGTGGGAATCAGACTTGAGAAGGTGCCGTTTACGCCCCAGAGGCGCCAGAGACCCGTAGCCGTGTCTACAAGAGAGAAGTTCTTGCGGTCGTTGAGCATCATCCGGCTGGTGAAATAGGTGATCATCACGCCCAGTGCGGCGGTGCTGAACATAAGATAAAACGCACGCTCTGCATAAGTGCCGCCAGCTGCCTGGAAAACGTCGTAGGCAACCGCCTTGTGCTCGGTTTCTTCAATCGCGTGCCAGACCCACAGCGGACGCATGGATTCATCCATGTCCTGGCGCACATCGTCACGCTCCAGCAACATGTCGGCCATCATGGCGGTCAGGTGCTCGAGGGCACAGGTGATGGCCAGCTGGTGACGCTTGGGCAGCTTCCTGGCGATCCCCAGAACCACTTCCAGGTGTTTTTCCAGTTCTTCCACCGGCATGCCCTGGTCACGAACGTGCTGGTTCATGGCGACATGCTCCAGGGAGTGCATGGCCTCCTGGCCAATGAATCCGCGGATCTCTTCCTTCAGCTTGGGATCGGAAATCTGGTCCCGGAACGCCCTTACTGAATCTACGAAGAACTGCTCGCCCTGCGGAAACAACACCGAGAGCGCATTCATGATGTGGCTGATGCTGTAGCTGTTGTCGACCCAGTAACGGGGCACCTGGTCGCCGAACTCAAACCCCATGCGCTGGGCTGTGATGGTGACGTTGTCCGGTGTGTTGGAGGCCCGGGTAACCGGCGCCGTTTTGTTTTCTGCGGTTTTGTTGCTCAGCATGTGTGTACTCCTCACTCTGGCTGATGTCATGGCTCCAGTGTGTGGCAGTCAAGGCCGGGTAGGAAGGCGCAAAGGGGACGGCAGTCGATCAGGATGGGACACGGGCCGGGATTTGATTGGCCAGTCTGACGGCGAGCAAGGTGTACCGGGCCCCACTGTAGCGGCGGGAGGCATCTGATAGAGTCAATTGAAGTGCTTCAGCCAACCCAATAAGAAGGAATGCCAATGAGTGCAACCGGTCCGGACAAAGAACGGCAGATGCTGGGATTGTTCCTGGTGCCGGGCGCTTACCTGCGGGTTCTGGCGGAAACGGTCCGCCAACTCGGCTACAACGACCGGTTGCTCTATGAAGGTCTCGACTTCACCCCGGACGATCTCAAGTCCAACGACAGTCGGGTATTTGTCACCGATGCCATCATCATGGCCAAACGGGCCGTGAACCTGGCCGGCCAGGACGGCCTCAGCTTCACGCTGGCCAGGGAGTTGCGGCTGACAATCCACGGCACCCTGGGCTTCGCGGCCCTGACCAGTCCCACCTTTGCCGATGCCCTGGATTCGGTGCGCCGTTACCTGCATTTGCGGGTGCCGTTCCTTAGCATGAGCCAGTCCGAAGCGGGCGATCAGGTGCTGGTAAAGCTGTGCACCGAATTCGAAGTGCCCGGCCTCTATCCGTTTCTGGCGGAGACCGTCAGCGCCACTCTGATCCTGCTGACCGAACAGCTCCTGGATCGGGAGGACGCGGCAAAACACGGCTTTGCCCTGGAAGACGGCAAACTGCCGGGTGTCTCCGTTCGCCTGAGCGCACCGGAGCCGCCCTGGTACCGGCAGTTTTCCGATCAGCTTCCCGTTCGATTCGAATACGGCCAGCCCGACGAAATGATGGTTTTCCCGCGGGAGCTTCTGAATGTGCAGATGCGTCTTGCCGACGCCGAAGCCTCCCGAATGGCCCGCGACCAGTGCGAGTTCGAGCTGCAGAAGGCCCTGAAGGAACAGGGCGACATTGTCCTCGCGATCCGCAACATGCTCCGAATGATGCCGGGCCCGCTGCCATCGCTGGAAGCCATGGCCGAGCGTTTCTGCGTTTCGTCCAGAACCCTGAAACGCCGGCTGGCGGACCGGGACACCAGCTACCGGGAGATCCTCGAGTCGGTGCTGAAAGACCGGGCGATCCAGTTGCTCCGTTATACCAACCAATCGGTCAGCGAGATTGCCTACGAGCTGGGCTATGCGGGCCTCTCCAACTTCAGCCGGGCCTTCCGGAAGTGGACCGGGAAGTCGGCCAGAGAGTTTCGTGAGGGTGGTCCGGATCCGGCGCCTGAGGTTGGGCCCTGATTTTTTGGGCCTCCTGGTTTGGAGCGTGGTCGCAGGGTGGGGCTTTATTTTTTCGGGTAAAAACAACTCGCTGCGCTCAGACATTTTTTCCCCGAAAAAATAAAGCCCCACCCCACGCCCTGCTGACAGAGGAGATTGCCGTCCGAGTTTTTATTGCTCTGCCTTAATTTGTTTTTGGTCTCCTATGCCACAATGTTTGGACGGACGGGGGGAAGGAATATTTTCCCGACAGGAAAAAGATGTCTGAGCGCAGCGAGTTGTTTTTCCCGAGGGAAAATATTCCTTCCCCCCGGCCAGCCCCCAGCACATGCAGGCTGGGTCTATAGTGAAAATCGGCTACGAATCCAGAAGGATGAGAACGGATATGACAGAACGCCCAGACACCCACAGCAAACTGATCGGCTACCTGCTCTGGATCTTCGGATTCCTCGGCTCACACCGGTTTTACTACGGCAAACCCGTTACCGGCACCATCTGGTTCTTTACCCTGGGGCTGCTGTTCATCGGCTGGATCATCGACCTGTTCCTGATCCCGGCCATGGACCGGGAGGCGGATCTTCGGTTCCGGGAAGGTGAGGTCAGCTACAACATAAGCTGGATCCTGCTGACCTTCCTGGGGGTGTTCGGGATTCATCGGATGTACATGGGCAAGTGGATTACCGGCATCATCTACCTGTTTACCGGCGGCCTGTTCCTGATCGGCGTGCTGTATGACTTCTGGACCCTGAACAACCAGATTTCCATCCGGAACGAAGAACGCCGGTTCGGTTGATCGGTTTTGCCTAAAGGCCGGCGGCGGTTTCCAGTTCGACCAGGGCCTCTTCCAGATAGTCGAGCATCCGCTGCAGGCTGGGTAGCGTGCGGCGGCAGCCGATAAGGCCGAATTCCACCTGGTCGCCGTAGCTGGTCAGGGTCATGTTCAGGGCCAGGCGATCCATGGCGATGGAGACCGGGTACATGCCGTCCATCGTGGCGCCGTTCCAGTAGCAAGTCTCTCGCGGGCCGGGAACGTTGGAAATCACCACGTTGAAGGTCTGCCATTTCGGTGCCATGCCGGTGAGCAGATTGAACGCCGCCGGCGCCAGGGTCAGGGCGGTGTAGTTGATGATTTCTTCCGCAGACATGTCGGCGTAGCGGTCCTTGGCGGCTTTCACGTCCTCATGGATCTGCATCAGTCGTGTCACCGGGCTGGTGACATCGGTGTGCAGTGAGGCGAGGATAACGCCGACCTGGTTGCCGCCGGAGCTGTCATCCTTGCGCAGGGACACCGGCACCATGGCGATCAGCGGCTTTTCCGGCAGGGCGTCCTGGTTCATCAGGTAGCTGCGCAGCGCGGTGGCGCACATGGCCATCACCACATCATTGACCGTGGTTCCATAGGCCTTGCACACACCCTTTATCCGGCTCAGGCAGTAGGATTGCGCGGCGAAGCGTCGGGAACCGGTGATCTTCTGGTTCAGGATGCTGCGGGGTGCGTGAAAAATGGAGGAGTAGGCGGGGTCTTTTCGGGCGTCGTTGATGGTTCGCAGCAGTTCCCGGGCCACGGTGGGCACGGTGCCCAGTTGCTTGCCGGATTCACCCAGCAGATGGCCGACACTTCGCCACAGGGAAGGACCGCTATCATCCTTTTCACGGGATGGGCGGGGTGGCATGGCCCAGATCGGCGGCATGTCCCGCTCGCCGGTATCCTGGCACAGCATCTGGGTGACCATCCGCATGGCCGATACACCGTCCACCAGGGCATGGTGGACTTTGATATACACCGCAAACTGCCGTTCCCCCAGGCCTTCAATCAGATGAAACTCCCACAGCGGACGTTCCCGGTCCATCAGGTGGGAATGTTCTGCCGAAACAAAGGACAAGAGTTCCCTGACCCGCCCCGGTGTCGGCAGTGCCTCGAAGCGGAAGTGGTGTTCCAGGTCCAGGTGCTCGTCTTCCACCCAGACCGGCTGGCCGAAACGGTAATCCAGGCGCTGATTAAACGGCGGCGTCACCTTCGTGTACTGCCTGAGCCGGTCGGCCAGCTGTGCGACGTAATCATCCGGTGCGTCGTCGGGAAAAGAAAACAGCTGAAGACCGCCCACGTGCATGGGCTGCTGCCGCTTTTCCAGCCAGAGAAAAAGCTGATCCGTAGGGCTGAGAGGTTTCACAGGGCGTCCTTGTTATCGGTGTTGTGACAATAGTAGCGCAGATAGCTGGCAACGGGATTGACCCCGGTTCGCATTCTCCCCACCGGCCAGGCCAAATGCGGGCCAAGGTCCGGACAGGGTTTTTCTTCGTAAGCCATGAACTAAGGTTAGTAATTGCATCCATCGAAATGAATCTTGGAGAAAAGGACGTGGCTACCCCCATGAAGAGCCTGCAGGGTGTTGTTCTGTTTGTGTGCAGCCTGTTTCCGGTGCTCACCGCTGCCCAGGACCTGCCTGGTGTTCAGCTGGAAACCGTCTCTTCAGAAGACATCGTTCAGGAAGTGACCCTGAACGGTACGGTGAATGCCCTTCGGGTATCCGGCATGTCGGCGGCGGTTGCCGGCCTGCTGGATGAGGTTCGGGTGGAAACCGGTGATCGTGTTGCCCGGGGCGATGTGTTGGTCGAGCTGGATGACGAATTGGTTACCTGGGAGTTGGCCGCGGCAAGAGCCGAGGCAGAAGAGGCCCGTAGTCGCCTGGAGGAAGCCCGGCGTCGCCTGCGTGAGGCCAGATCCGTCGGCGCAGGCCGCAATATCGCGGCCACCGAAGTCAGTGCCCGGGAAAGTGAAGTGGCCGCCAGCGAAGCGACCCTGGCTCGCCTGGAAGCCGCCCGCCGCCAGGTGGAAGTCCGGGCCGGGCGCCACCGCGTGACCGCGCCCTTCGACGGTGTGGTCAGCCAGCGCTCCCGGGATCTCGGGGAATGGGTTACCCCCGGTGACCAGCTGCTGACTCTGGTGGATACCGACAACCTTCGTCTGGATTTCCAGGTACCCCAGTCCTTCTACAAACGCATCGACGACAACAGCCGGCTGCTGGTGCAGGATGACCAGGCACTGAGCAGCGCCACCATCGATGTTCTGGTACCGGTCAACGATCCCCAGTCCAGAACCTTTCTCCTCCGCGCCATCAAGCCCGAATCCGTGAAGCTGCTCCCGGGGATGTCGGTACAGGCGGTACTGCGGGTCACTACCGGTGAACGTGGCCTGACGGTTTCCCGCGATGCCATCAACCGGTATCCCGAAGGACGAACCACCGTGTGGATCGCCGAACCGGGGGATGAAGACACCTGGACCGTGAGCGAAAAGCGGGTGCGCCTTGGCACCGGCTTCGAGGGCCGGGTAGAGGTCACTAGTGGTCTTGAAGCGGACCAGCAGGTGGTGGTCCGTGGCAACGAGTCCCTGAGCGAGGGCATCAGCGTTCGCATTGCCGAACGGGAGAGCCGCTGATGTTTGCCGGCATTATCCGCCACGGCACTCTGGTCACCGTTATTGCCCTGATTGTCGCGATCCTTGGGGCTGCTGCAGCACTGCGGATTCCGGTCCAGATGATTCCGGATCTGGAGGTGCGGACGGTCACGGTGGAAACCAGCTGGCCAGGCGCCACGCCCCAGGACATCGAGAAAGACATCCTGATCGAGCAGGAACGGTTCCTGCGCAATGTTCCGAACCTGAGCCGGATGACCTCCACCGCCTCCAGTGGCGCAGCGGAGATTGAGCTGGAATTTCCGTTCGGGGTGGATATCACCGAGACCCTGATCCAGATCAATAATGCCCTGAGCCAGGTGCCGGATTATCCGAGGAACGTCGATGAGCCGCGCATAGTTGCGGCGTCGTTCTCCTCCAACGCATTCATGTATTTTCGCATCGCCACCCTCGAAGGCAATCCCCGTGAGCTGGACATCGAGCTGATGCGCGATTTTATCGAGGACCGCGTGCGGCCCAGGATGGAGAGCGTGCCGGGGGTTTCCGAGGTGACCGTCGGCGGCGGTGCCGACCGGCAAATGCAGGTTATCGTGGACGAAGCCGCCCTGGCCCAGCGTGGCCTGAGCTTGCTCGATCTGCGTGATGCCATTGTCAGCCGCAACCAGGACATTTCCGGTGGCGAGATTGATTCCGGCAAGCGCCGGTACCTGCTGCGCACGGTGGGTCGCTTTGATGATGTTGAATCCCTGGAGCAACTGGTGGTGCGCCGACAGGGTGACAGCGTGGTGCGCCTGGGCGAGGTTGCCCAGGTGCAGCAGGGTCACTCACGGATTAGGGAACTGTCCGTCGTCAATGGCCAGCGGGTGATCGGCCTGCAGGTGCGTCGGGAGAGCGGATCCAACGTTATCGATATCAAGCACGCCATGATGGACGAAGTCGCCGCCATCAACCGCGAAGTGCTGGAACCTGCGGGCATGACCCTGGGCCTGACCGCAGACGATGCCCGGTACGTGGAAGCCTCGGTTGCCAATGTCTGGACCAATCTGGGTATCGGTGCCGCCTTCGCAACCCTGGTGATGTTCCTGTTTCTGAGGTCCGGCCGGGCCACCTTTGCCGGCGTGGTGGGCATTCCCCTGTGTGCCATTGCGGCGTTTATCGGCTTATTGATTACCGGTCGCACCATCAACGTGATTTCCCTGGCCGGTATCGCCTTCGCGATTGGCATGACGGTGGACAACAGCATCGTGGTGCTGGAGAACATCGAGCGACACCGCCGTTTAGGCCTGGACCGTTTCGAATCCGCCCTCAAGGGCGTGCGGGAAGTCTGGCCGGCGGTGCTGGCGTCTACCACCACAACCATCCTTGTGTTCCTGCCGATCCTGTTCATTGAGGAAGAGGCGGGCCAGCTGTATTCCGACGTGGCGATAGCCATCTCCGCCGCCATCCTTGCCTCGATGCTGGTGGCCATCACCATCATACCCACCCTCTGTGCGCGGCTGGATTTCGGTCGCCGGGGCGTCACCACCGATGAATACGGCAACGAAACCTCGGGCCGATGGAGCCGGGCTGCCATGGCGGCGGTGCATTGGCTGGTGAATGGCTCGGTGCGCCGGGTACTGGTCATGGCTGCAACCGTCGGTTTCAGCCTCTGGGTGATTCTGGTGCTGACCCCTCCCGCCGAATACCTGCCGGAAGGTGAGGAGCCCAAGACCTTTGCCGCCATGTCGGCGCCGCCGGGTTATAACCTGCAGGAGATGGAAGCCATTGCCCGCCAGGTGGAAGACTACTTCCTGCCCCACGTGAACGCGGACGGCCAGGCCTACGCCGCGGGCGAAACCAGCGTGCCGCCCATGGCCTATCTCAACATGCAGGTAACGCCCACCAGGATCCGGATCATCGCCGAGACCCTGAACCCGCGGCACATCGAAGCCCTGATGGACGAGATCACCCGGTTCTATGAACAGTTCCCGGGCATGCGCGCCTTCGCGGCCAAAGGCTCCATCATTTCCAGCAACGACGGCGGCACCCGCAGCATCAACCTGGACATCTCTGGGCCGGATCTGGTGTCGGTCTACGGCGCTGCGAACGCTGCCTATCAGCGCGCCGAGGAAATCTTCGACAACCCCCGCATCCAGAGCCAACCCTCCACGCTGTCCCTGGCACAGCCGCTGATCCAGATCATGCCTGACTGGGATCGCGCCGCGGAACTTGGCCTTGGCGCTGAAGGCATTGGCTTTACCGTTGCCTCCCTGACCGAGGGCAGCTACGTCGACGATTTCTTCCTGGACGACGAAAAGATCGATATCTACGTCTACGGCAGCGAGGGTCGCAACCCGTCACTGGACAGCCTGCCGGATGTCATGGTGCACACCCCCCAGGGTGCTACCCTGCCGCTCTCCAGCCTGGCTACCATCGAGGAAACCGTCGATACCAGCACGGTCCGCCGGGTGGACGGTCGCCGCACGGTGACTCTGAACGTGATTCCCCCGGACGATGTGCCGCTCGAAGCCGGCGTTGAGAGGGTACGCACGGAACTGTTGCAGTTCATGCGGGACAGCGGCGCATTGCCCGCGAATGTGAACGTGGATATTTCCGGCGCCAGCGATCAGCTTAATGCCACACGGGAGGCTCTGACCGGCAATTTCATCATTGCCATTGCCATTGTCTACCTGCTGCTGGTGGCCATCTTCGCGCACTGGGGATTCCCGCTGCTGATCATGACCGCAATACCGCTTGGCGTGGCCGGTGGCATTGTGGGCCTGGCCCTGATGAACCTGGTCGGTGGCCTGCTGCCCATGATCGGCCTCCAGCCTCTGCGACAACCCTTCGACATGATTACCATGCTGGGCTTCCTGATACTGATGGGAACCGTGGTGAACAACCCGATCCTGGTGGTGGACCAGGCCCGGCAGAACCTGCGCCAGAAAGGCGTTACCGTAGTACAGGCCGTCACCGCCGCCGTCCAGACCCGCCTGCGCCCGATTGCCATGACCACCCTGACCACCATCTGCGGCCTCTCGCCCCTGGTGTTCCTGCCCGGCGAAGGCACCGAGCTGTATCGGGGCGTGGGCGCCATCGTTCTGTTTGGCCTGCTTGGGGCAGCGATCGTAACCGTGACTTTTCTGCCGTCACTGACCATCTTTGTTCTTGGCTGGCGGGAGCGTTGGCGTCGCTCCAGAGAGGTTTAGCCTCGGAGTATCGCCGTCACGCGCCATGGGAAGTCTTTCTTCCGGGGAAAAGCAACTCGCTTCGCTCAGACATCTTTTCCCCTGCACAAAGACTTCCCATACCACGCGCCGGCTTTCGCCGGCATTGTTAAGGGCCTAGGCCGCGATGGATTCTCGCTGGTTGGCCCGTACTTCCAAGCGGATCTGGTTGCCGTCCAGCAGGACAGGGTAGGTTTTGACCCGCACGGTATCGTCTTCCAGACAGACACCCGTAAGCAGACTGAAATGTTGCTTGTACAACGGCGACGCCACCACCGGCTCCCCTTTCAGATCCCCGGTAATCCCCCGGGCCAGCACATTGGCGCCGCTGAACGGGTCCGTATGGCTGATGGCAAACAACGCCGGCAGCCGATGCGGCAGATAAAACACCGCCACCGGACCTTCTTCGGTCCATACCGCGATGCCAGATTCCGGCACCAGGTCGTCAACGGTACAGACGGCTTCCCAACGAGTGCGTGGTTTCATGTGCTCCTCCAATGTCGCTATTGCGAATCAACCGAATATTTCTGGTTTGTGGGGTGATTCAGCTTCAAAATTCGGTTTTATTTGTCTTATGGCGTTAACGGGTGATTTGATGAGCGTGGGGGTGGATATCTTTTACCGACAGGAAAAAGGTGTCTGAGCGCAGCGAGTTCTTTTTCCCGAGGGAAAAGATATCTGCCCCCGCGCTCCGCCCCCCAACAAGAAATCTACACGGCCTCGCTCTCCAGCTCGTTTTCGAGTAAAGGCCGACGCTGCCCCCGCTCAACAGTCCACTCCTGAACCGGATCGCACTGCGAAGGCGCATTAACAAACTCCCGGAACCGCTTCCGCTTCTCCGGATCCTCGACGGCCGTCTTCCACTCGCACTGGTAGGTCCCAACAATCCCCTCCATGTGCTCCTCCAGCTCAGCGCCGATCCCCAGACTGTCCTCAAGAACCACCTGCTTCAGGTACTCCAGGCCGCCCTCCAGATTTTCCATCCAGACACTGGTGCGCTGCAGCCGGTCGGCCGTGCGCACATAGAACATCACCACCCGGTCAATGGTCCGGATCAGCTCCTCGTCAGACAGATCCGTGGCAAACAGATCGGCGTGGCGGGGCCGCATGCCACCGTTGCCGCAGACATACAGGTTCCAGCCGTTCTCCGTGGCAATCACACCAAAGTCCTTGCTCTGGGCTTCCGCGCATTCCCGGGTACAGCCCGAGACCGCCATCTTCACCTTGTGGGGCGCCCGCAGCCCTTTGTAGCGGTCCTCCAGGCGAATCGCCATGCCCACGCTGTCCTGAACGCCGTAGCGACACCAGGTATTGCCAACGCAGGACTTCACGGTGCGCAGTGACTTGCCATAGGCATGGCCGGTCTCGAACCCGGCAGCAATCAGTTTTTCCCAGATCTCCGGCAACTGGCTCAGGGTGGCGCCGAACAGGTCCACCCGCTGGCCACCGGTGATCTTGGTGTAAAGATCGTATTCCTTCGCCACCTCACCCAGCACAATCAGCTTGTCCGGTGTAATCTCGCCACCGGGGATGCGCGGCACGATGGAATAGGTGCCGTTCTTCTGCATGTTGGCCATGAAGGTGTCGTTGGTGTCCTGAAGCGGCACGTGGTCGGTGGCCAGGATGTGCTCGTTCCAGCAGGTGGCCAGAATCGAGGCCACGGCCGGTTTGCAGATGTCGCAGCCGTGGCCCTTGCCGTGCTGACTGATCAGGGTGCGGAAGGTGCGGATGCCGTTCACCTTCACCAGGTGGAACAACTCCTGGCGACTGTACGGGAAGTGCTCGCACAGATCCTTGCTGACCTCCACGCCGCGTTTTTCCAGCTCACTGTCCACCACGTTCTTGAGCAGGGCGGTGCAGCCGCCGCAGCCCGTGCTGGCCTTGGTTTCGGCCTTGACGCTGCCAAGGTCCGAGCAACCGGCATCAATGGCGCCGCAAATATCGCCCTTGGTCACGTTGTGGCAGGAGCAGATCGAGGCGGTTTCCGGAAGGGCATCCGGGCCCAGGGCCGGCGCGCCGCCCTGGCTCTCCGGCAGGATCAGCGTTTCCGGATTCTCCGGCAGGGTGATGCCATTGAGGGCGTATTGCAGCAGAGTGTCGTAGTGGCTGTTGTCGCCCACCAGAATGGCGCCCAGCAGGGTCTTGCCATCCTCGCTGATCACCATGCGCCGATAGTGGCCGGCCTGTTCATCGTTAAAGCGGATGTTGCGAGCGCCCGGGGTCTGGGCATGGGCGTCGCCGATGGAACCCACGTCTACACCCAGCAATTTGAGCTTGGTGCTCATGTCGGCACCGGTGAAAGCAGTGTCTCGATCGCCGTTCAGGGCGGAAGACAATGTGCGGGCCATGGTGTAGCCGGGGGCCACCAGGCCGAAAATTTTCTGCTCCCAGAGTGCGCACTCGCCAATAGCGTGCACATGGGGGTCCGAGGTGGTGCAGTGGTTGTCGATCACGATGCCGCCGCGCTCGCCGATCTCCAGGCCGCTGGCCCGGGCCAGGGCGTCCTGGGGCCGAATGCCTGCGGAGAAGACGATCAGGTCTGTCTCGAGGAAGGATTCGTCGCTGAAATTCATGCGCAGACGGGCATCCTCGCCCTCGGTGATCGCTGTGGTGGCCTTCTCGGTGTGTACCTGAACGCCCAACTCCTCGATCTTGTGGCGCAGCAGCGCGCCGCCATCGGCATCAAGCTGAACCGGCATCAGCCGGGGCGCAAATTCCACCACGTGGGCTTCCAGTCCGAGGCTCTTGAGCGCATTGGCAGCTTCAAGACCCAGCAGGCCACCGCCTACCACCACGCCCGTGCGGGCACCTTCTGAACTGGCGCGAATGGCATCCAGATCATCCAGGGTCCGGTAAACCAGGCAGTGCGGGCGGTCATTGCCCTTGATAGGGGGTACAAACGGATAGGAGCCGGTGGCCAGCACCAGTTCGTCGTACCGGTAGCTGCCACGGGGCGTTTCCAGAGTGCGATTTTCCCGGTTTATGCCGGTTACCTGTTCGTTCAGGTGCAGTTGAATCCCCTGCTCGGTGTACCACTCCAGGGTACCCATGGCGAGATCGGCATGGCTGGAGCCGCCGAAATACTCGGACAGGTGGACCCGGTCATAGGCCAGCTGTTTTTCCTCGCCGAACACGATGATCTCGAAATCGGCAGCGGCCGGGCTGGCGCAGAATTGTTCCAGGAAGTGATGGCCGACCATGCCGTTGCCGACGACTATCAGGGTTTTCTTGCTCATGGGTCTGTCCTCTTTCCGGAGCGGCTCATGCCGCCGCCTCGCAGTAGTTCTTGCCGAATGCAATGAAGTCCCGGTAGCGGGAAATATCGTCCTGCTGCTGAATGCGCTGGCTGTACCAGGGGCCGTCCCGGGTGTCGCCCAGCAGTACGGCGCCGGTCAGGCGCTGATTGCGGATCAGCAGCCGGCAATAGTGGTTCTGTTCGTGGTCCTGCCAGACCACGGATTCGGTGTCCCCGTCGGGGCTGATCTGTCCGCAGGAGAAAATCGGAACGCCGCTGATCTTCAGGCGGGTTGGTGTATCCACCGGCCGATACTCGGCGTCTGGAGTGTTTCCGTTGAGCACGCCTGCAAGCACCTCGGCCTGCTGGTACCCGGGTTCCACCAGTCCGAAGGTGGTGTTTCCACGCTGACAACACTCACCCAGCGCAGAGATTGCCGGATCGCTGGTGCTTAGCTGCCCGTCCACGAGAATGCCGCGATCGCATTCCAGGCCGGCAGTCCGGGCAAGCTCGGTAGCAGGCGTGATACCGGTGGCGAATAGCACCAGATCCGTGCTGACGAGAGTTTCGTCATCCAGCTGGACGGCCCGGACCATGGAACGCCCGAGCAGGGCTTTGGGAGCCGTTCCGGTGCGAATATTTACGCCCCGCTCTTCCATGTGCTGTTGCAGGAGCTGACCCCCGATTCTGTCCAACTGACGGTTCAGAAGATGGCCGCTGCGGTGCAGCAGGGTAACGGCCATACCACGCTGGCGGAGACCTTCAGCGGCTTCCAGGCCAAGAAAGCCTCCTCCGACGACCACCGCCCGCCGATGGCGGCCAGCAGATTCAATCAGGGTCCTGGTGTCTTCCAGGTCCCGGAAGGTCATGACACCCGGAAGGTCTGCGCCCGGTAGCCCCGGTTTTGCGGGCCTCGATCCGGTGGCCAGCACCAGATGGGTATAGGGTTGCACCCGACCGGATCCGGTGGTCACCGTCTGATCTTCCCGATTGATGGTGACTACCGGTTCTCCGTTGCAGACTTCAATGCCGTTGTTCCGAAACCACTCGTCCTGTTGCAAGGCCAGCGAAGCTTCATTTGTTTCACCGGCGAGCAGCAGCGAGAGTTGTATCCGGTTGTAAGCAGCGGATGCTTCGCCGTTGAACACGATGATGCGGGTAAACGGTCTGACTCGCCCACGGCAGAGAGCTTCCAGCAGGCGTTGCGAAACCATGCCGTGCCCGCAGATCACCAGTGTCGATTCAGTGTTTCCTGTCATTTCGCTCGAACCCGTACTTTTCGACCAAACAAAAAAAGCCGGAGCATCTATTCCCGAGGGGAAGTCGATGGTCCGGCGCCAATGCCAACAACAATGATCTGATGGTCCGGCCTGATCCTTGGCCGGGACGTTCGTCCTTACCAATTGCAAAGCGATCTTCGTGCCAGTTCTTCGAACCTTTAAAAATCATACGGTTAGCGTTTTTCAGGGTTGCTATCACCTTTACGAACACTTGAAAACTGCCCTGCGACGGGGCGGATTGCACGGTTTTGGGCCAGATGCGGTGGCGCGGTAATTGCTGCGCACTGGCAAGAGGTTGGTTACGCGAGTGACTGATCTGACCGTGATTGTCGCATTAGGGGCTGTCTGCCTCCGGAGTCTGTTATGAACACCAAACGTGCCGCCGCCTATAAATCGCCATCCGCGGGCGATTACCTGATTGCCTCGAAAAGCTGCGAGTTGATGAACCTCCAGTACTTCTTGCAGATGGGCAAACTGGTCCAGTGCATCAGCAATCTGGTACATGCACTGCAGTGCGAGCGAGGTGCGTCTAACGTGTTTCTTGGTTCTTCCGGCGAAAAGTTTGCCCAGGAGCGAAAACACCTGGTTGCGACGTCGGATCGGCTCCGTTCGGAGTTTGAGCAGGCCCTTGCCGAGATACACCAGGAACTGACGGCGCATCCTGTCAGTAGCCGCCTGCTTAACCAGCTTGCGAGCGCCCTTCACGGCCTTGAGGGCTTGCCCGAACTGCGACGGTGTGTGGTGGCCCGGAAAGTAACTGCGGCCTCTGCCACCGAGGATTACAGTACCCTGATCCACAACCTGATTGCGGTTGTGTTTGAAGCTGCCGATACCGCGGTTGACCCCACCATAGCGGGGCTTCTGGTGGCCATGGTGCACCTGATGAACGGCAAAGAATTCTGTGGACAGGAGCGGGCTGTCGGTTCGGCGGGGTTTTCCAGTGGCCGGTTTGATCGTGCACTGTCAGAGCGCATGGCGCACCTGATTGAGGCGCAGGAGCGCTGTTTCGAGGTGTTTAACAGCTTTGCCGATGAGGGTTCCCTGGACCTGTGGGAAAAACTGCGCGAAAACCCCCGTGAGTCCGAAATTGAAAACCTCCGCCAGCGGGGCACAGCCATTGGTCGTTATAAAGACCTGGACCCGGCCCTGGCCGATGAATGGTTCAGGCTCATGTCTGAGCGGATGGATGAGCTCAAAAAGATAGAGGATTCCGTGGAGGGCTGTTTTCACGCCCGTTGCACCGAGCGTTTTGCCGATGCCAGAAACTCGCTGGCCCACCAGGAAACCCTGATTACTTCCCTGGATGCCCAGGAACCGGCTTCTCAACCCATGTTGGTGCTGTGCGATTCCGGAAACGAACAACAGGCCGGTGAGTCCTGGGCCAGCGATGGTATTGGTCAGCAGTTTGGCCGCTCCATCTTCGATCTGGTCCAGGAGCAGACCCGGCGCCTGCAACAGATGACCGATGAACTGCAGAGTGCCAGGGAGGCTCTGGAAGACCGCAAAACCCAGGAAAAAGCCGTGCTACTGCTGATGGAGCATCGCAGGATCAGCAACGACGAAGCTCACCGGGTATTAAGGAAACTGGCCATGGACCAGGGCCGGAAGTTGCCCGAGGTAGCCCGGGCCCTGGTGTCCATGGCGGATGTGCTGAAGTAACCGAAACGTATCACGTCCTGGCGGCCCGGGCCTTCGGTTGCTCACCCTCGGAGGCTTCCGGCTTTCCCGAACGACGTGGCGAGATGTGCTCCAGCTTGCGCTGTTTCTCGTACAGGAAGCGCAAGACCTCCTGCCGGTAATGCACGTACTCCGGGTTGTCCGCCAGAGTCACCCGGTTGCGGGGCCGGGGCAGATCAATGTAGAGATCCTCACCCACGGTGGCCTCAGGCCCGTTGGTCATCATGATGATCCGGTCTGACAGCAACACCGCCTCGTCCACATCGTGGGTGATCATGATGACGGTGTTATTCAACTCCTGCTGAATCTCCATCAGTGAGTCCTGCAGGTGGGCCCGCGTCAGTGCATCCAGTGCGCCAAACGGCTCGTCCATCAGAAGAACACTGGGTTTCATGGCCAGGGCACGGGCAATCCCCACCCGCTGGGCCATACCACCCGATACCTCACCTGGCCGTTTGTCCGCCGCATGGGCCATATTCACCAGTTCCAGATTGTGATGAATCCAGTCGCGCCGCTCGTGCTTGCCCATGGATTTGCGAAACACCTGCTGCACTGCCAGCTCGACATTTTCGTACACCGTCAGCCAGGGCATCAGCGCATGGTTCTGAAACACCACCGCCCGCTCCGGCCCCGGCGAATTCACCTCATGGCCATCGAGCACACAGCCACCCCTGGTCGCCTGAAGCAGGCCAGCCACAATGTTCAGGACGGTGGACTTGCCACAACCGGAGTGGCCAATCAGGGAAACAAACTCGCCCTTCTGTATCTTCAGATTAATGTTGTCCAGGGCCACAAACGGCCCCTTCAGCGTATCAAACGCCATCTCGACACCAGTCAGTTCCAAATGTGTTTTACTCATGGAAGTCACCTCTCAATCATGCGGAGCACCGGGCAGGGGATGCCTCCCGGGACCCTCAAAAACATGGATGTTTTTGCGGAGCGTACATGGATGTATTCACCGCGTGTCCCGGGAGGCATCCCCTGCCCGGTGCGGCATACTCCAAACCAGGGCTCATTCGTTCCAGGCAACCCGGCGCTGAATCAAAAGCATCACCCGATCCAGCACAAACCCGATAAACCCGATAGCCAGAACCGCCACCATGATCCTGCTCAGGGACTCACTGCTGCCGTTCTGGAATTCATCCCAGACGAATTTGCCCAACCCCGGGCTCTGGGCCAGCATCTCGGCCGCGATCAGCACCATCCAGGCAATGCCCAGCGACACCCGAAGGCCGGTGAAAATCATCGGCACCGAAGAAGGTAAAACCACCTTGCGGACATGGGTCCAGAACGACAGCCGCAGCACCCTGGAGACATTCAGCAGATCCGGATTGACCGCGGCCACACCGACGCTGGTATTGATCAACGTGGGCCATAGACTGCACAGAGTGACCGTGATCATGGAGGTCAGGAACGACTTCTCGAACATCGGGTCATCGCTCACGTAGGTTGCTGAGACCACCATGGTCACCAGCGGCAACCAGGCCAGCGGTGACACCGGCTTGAACACCTGGATCAGCGGGTTGACCGCCGCCTGGAAATGCCGGTTCAGGCCAACCACGATGCCCAGGGGCACGGCGATAGCGGTCGCCACGATGAATCCGGCCAGGACCGTAACCAGACTGGTCAGGATCTGGTCGGGAAAGGTGGGGGCACCGGGGTAATTCCGAATCCTGACCTCAGCCTCAGGGTTGTCCGCCAGAATCCGGGCGTTCCGCTCTTCCTGCATGGCAATGAACTTGTCGGCCCGCTCGCGCTGGTTGACGTGCTCCTGCCAGAGTTGCCCCGATTGTTCCCAGACCTGTGCCGGGCCCGGGAAGCTGCCCAGTGAGGTATCCACCTGCGGTGCCGCCAGATGCCAGAAACCGACGAATACCAGAATACCTATCAGTGGCAGCAACATCTGGCGCCCGGTGGCGGCGAGCTGGCCGGGTGTCAGCGACTCACCGAGGGACCTGAATCTCTGGCCCAGCCAGCGCGGCGGCTGGGAGGGTTTTTTGGCCGAAGTAATCGTAGTCATGGTTATCAAACCTCCTTGCAAACCCGGTTACGGGGTTTGCGTACCTTTCAGGCCGATCTCGAAACTGTCGATATAGGCGTTGGGTGTTCGGGGGGTGAAGGCGATACCGTCAATCAGCTCGCCCTGTTGCGGGCGCTGAAAGTTCTCGGCATCGAAGTCCGGAAAATCCTTGGCCTTCAGCGTGCCGTCGGCAATCAGTGAACGAGCTGCCTGCTGGTAGATGTCGGCCCGGTAAACCCGGGCTGCGGTTTCCATATACCAGTCGTCCGGCTTGGCCTCGGGTATCTGGCCCCAGCGGCGCATCTGGGTGAGATACCAGATGGCATCGGACGGATACGGGTAGGTGGCGTGATACCGGAAGAAGACATTGAAATCCGGGACTTCGCGAACGTCGCCTTTTTCATACTCGAAGGTGCCGGTCATGGAGTTGGCAATCACCGCCTCATCGGCACCTACATAGCTGGGCCGGGCCAGGATTTTCACGGCCTCGTCCCGGTTGGCATTGTTGTTCTCATCGAGCCAGTGGGCGGCGCGAATCATGGCGCGCAGCAGGCGCAGATGGGTGTTCGGGTAGTCCTCGGCCCACTGACGGGTTACGCCGAAGACCTTTTCCGGGTTATTCGGCCAGATCTCATAGTCAGTAATCACCGGAACGCCGATGCCCATGAACACGGCCTGCTGGTTCCAGGGCTCACCTACGCAGTAGCCCTGGATAGTGCCCGCCTCCATGGTGGCCGGCATCTGCGGCGGTGGCGTCACCGACAGGTGCACGTCGGCTTCCAGGGTGCCGCTGGTGTCGCCGCGCTGGGGGGCGTAGTAGCCGGGGTTCAGTCCGCCGGCTGCCAGCCAGTAACGAAGCTCATAGTTATGGGTGGACACGGGAAACACCATGCCCATTCGGAACCGTTCGCCCCGATCCCGGGCCGCTTCCACCACGGGCAGAAGTGCACTGGCGCTGATCGGGTGCTCGGGCTTGCCGTCGGCATTATCGGGGATATGCTGGCTCATGGTGTCCCAGACATCATTGGAAACCGTTATACCGTTGCCGTTCAGGTCCATGCTGAAGGCCGTGATGATATCGGCCCGGGTGCCGTAGCCAATGGAGGCGCCGAGAGGCTGGCCGGCGAGCATATGGGCGCCATCCAGTTCTCCGGTAATCACCCGGTCCAGCAGGACCTTCCAGTTCGCTTGCGCTTCCAGTTCAACAAACAGGCCTTCGTCCATAAAGAAGCCCTGTTCCCAGGCAATCGCCAGGGGCGCCATATCGGTCAGCTTGATAAAGCCGAGCTTGAGGTCCGGCTTCTCGGCCGGACCGATCTCCGCGTGAGCCCCCGTGCTGACTGTCCAGACGGTGGCTGTAAGCAGAATTCGAGTGAGCCAGCGGGCGGTTCTTCGTGTGAGCGTGTACATGGATATACCTCATTCTGTTTGGCCCAAACGCAAAAACGCCCGCTCTCCGTTGCCGGAAAGCAGGCGCCTGTGCCTGGGGATCAGTTTTCTGTTGAGTCGTAACGCGCGTCTCTGTTTATAGTCTTGCACGGGCCGTGCCATCTCGGCTGGTCTCAATAAAACAACGAGTTAGGAGAGTTCTTCGAGGAGGCGGCAGGTATGGTGAGCGGGCATTCGTCTGGTTTTAGTGCGTGGTAGGCCAGGTTTGCACCACTTTGATACCGGATTTGATGGTTGGCCCGGAGCCTTGGCGCATTGATGCGGGGCTGAAATCCTCGAGAGCCGCCATAGTCGGTGTCTGGCAGAGCCCGGAGCCGCCCTTGATCGGAATGGCCCTGTTATTGCAGCCGGTAATGCGACTGTTCAAGACAACCTGATTCCATTGGCAAAGAAGCCCGCCCCTGATGCGCCTCCAAGGCATCCGGATTGGCGGGCTTTTTTTATGAAACCCGAGGAGGTGCTGTGACCGGTACCAACAAAAAACCGGCGACGGTTCAAACCACCTGCCCGTATTGCGGTGTGGGTTGTGGAGTGAGCGCAACGCCATCTGCGACCCGCGGGGATGAGACACATCCGGCGAATCTGGGGCGCCTTTGCGTGAAGGGCTCTGCCTTACACGAAACGCTGACTCCTGATGGACGACTGTTGCGGCCTGTTGTTCACGGTCGTGAAAGTGCCTGGCCGCAGGCAGTGGCGGAAGTGGCCCGACGGATTCGTGAATCAGTGGCGCTTCATGGGCCCCGGTCTGTGGCCTTCTATCTCTCCGGTCAGTTATTGACGGAAGATTATTACGTGGCCAACAAACTCGCCAAGGGGTTTATCCGCACACCCAACGTGGATACCAATTCCCGCCTGTGCATGTCGTCTGCCGTTGCAGCCCATAAAAGGGCCTTTGGCGGGGATCTGGTTCCCGGCTGTTATGAAGACCTGGAGTTGGCCAACCTGTTGGTGCTGGCCGGCAGCAATGCGGCCTGGGCGCATCCGGTGCTCTATCAGAGAATGCAGGCTTCGGCGCGACCCGGTCGCCGGGTCGTAGTGATTGATCCCCGTAAAACCGCGACCAGCGATCTGGCGGATTTGCATCTGGCCATCCGCCCCGGGACCGATACGGTGCTGTTCAATGGCTTACTGGTCTGGCTGGCCGACCAGCAGGCTGTTGATAATGGCTATCTGGAGGACCATTGTGAGGGTTTCGACGCCAGCCTCAGCGCTGCCAGAATCGCGGCACCCTCTTCCGAAGCGGTGTCCAGGATCTGTGAACTGCCGGTAGAAGATGTCATTGCCTTTTACCGATGGTTCGCAGAAGAACAGCGCACGGTGACGGCGTTCTCCCAGGGCATCAACCAGTCCTCAGCCGGCACCGATAAAGGCAACGCCATTATCAACTGCCATCTGGCCACAGGCCGGGTGGGAAAGCCCGGCGCCAGCCCCTTTTCCCTGACCGGCCAACCCAATGCCATGGGTGGCCGGGAAGTGGGTGGGCTGGCCAACACCCTTGCCGCTCATATGGATTACGACAGACCGGATGCCCGGGACCGCGTGGCCCGGTTCTGGGAGACCGAGGCGGTCGCAGATGGACCGGGCATGAAAGCCGTCGACCTGTTCGATGCGGTTGAGCGGGGTGATATCAAGGTGTTGTGGATCATGGCCACCAACCCTGCGGTCAGTTTGCCGGAGACCCATCGTATTCGGCGGGCTCTGGACCTGTGCCCGACTGTCATTGTGTCTGATTGCGTCAGGGACACAGACACCGCTCGCCATGCGGACATCCTGTTGCCGGCGGCAGGTTGGGGTGAGAAAGACGGCACGGTTACCAATTCCGAACGCTGCATTTCCCGTCAGCGGCGCTTTTTGCCGTTGCCCGGAGAGGCCCGGCCCGACTGGTGGATCGTCAGTGCGGTGGCCCGCGCCCTGGGACACCAGGCGGGCTTTGACTATGGGAAGCCCGCGGACATTTTCCGGGAACATGCCCGGTTGTCGGGGTTCGAGAACGCCGGTCAGCGTTTCTTTGATATTTCCGGGCTGGCGGAGTTGAGCAATGAACAATACGAGTTGCTTGAGCCTGTCCAATGGCCGGTTACCGGGGCGGCGTCTGATTCCAGGCGACTGTTCACTGACGGTCGGTTCGCGACCGCCAACGGGCGCGCTCGACTGATGCCAGTTGCCTCTCGATTACCGGCCAGGAATCCGAATGAAGCGTTTCCGTTGATCGTGAATACCGGCCGTATCCGGGACCAGTGGCACACCATGACCCGGACAGCCCGGTCCAGCCGGTTGCTGGCCCATCGCCCCGAGCCGTTCATTGAGGTGCATCCCGAGGATATTCGGGCGCTTTCCCTCACCCCGGGGGCATTGGCAACACTGAAGAGTGCCCATGGGCACTTTGTCGGCCGGGTGCGCAGTGCGCCGGAGCAGCGGCGTGGTGAGGTGTTTGTGCCGATCCACTGGAACGATCAGTTCACCGGGCAGGGTCTGGCTACAGCGCTTACTGACAGCCTGGTAGACCCGATATCCGGGCAACCGGAAGCCAAGCACGGTCGTGCTACCCTCACCCACTGGCCTGCCCGTTGGTATGGACGTTTGCTGGTGCGACGGGATCGTCCAAAACGCTGGAAGGCAGACTACTGGGCCCAACAGGTTCTGCCCGATTGCGATAGCTGGATCGTGGCGGGGCAGTGCAAAATGGATTGGAAAAGTGCTGTGCCAGACTGGCTCGGCGGCCAGCCGCAGCTGGTGATGGAAGATGTCCGCGAAGGCCGCTTCCGGGCGGCGCGGTTGCGCAATGGTCAGTTGGAGGCGGTACTCATGGTGGATCGTGACGCGGCTGCCTTGCCATCCGTGGACTGGCTGGTCAGCTGCTTTAGTCAGCCAGAGCTCGACGAGGCGAGCCGGCGCGGCCTGCTGGCGGCAAAGGCCGTCGATGGGGATGATGCTGGCAACCTGGTTTGCAGCTGCTTCCAGGTTGGGGACCGACAGATTCAGCAGGCAATTGGGCGGGGTGCCAACAGCGTCGATGCCCTCGGCCGTGAGCTCAAGTGTGGCACCAACTGTGGGTCCTGTGTGCCGGAGATACGGAGCCTCCTGGTTGCCTCTACCGAGGTGGTGTAAGCGGGCTTAGCATCTGCACAGGCACTCTGTATCGCACCCCTTTCGAGTGCCCGATGCCGTCCACGGTGCAGGTCTTTCGATTGACCCGAATGATCTGCCCGTGCAGTTCCCGCCGGCCGGCACCAAAACGCACGGTATCGCCCACCTGCCAGTGGGCCATCTGTTGCCTTGTGTCCACAGGCTCGAAGGGCGTATCCGGTAGCGCCAGACCCTGTTCCCTCGCCTCATCTGCCAGGGCCTTACGGGTCGCTTGCGCCGCCCCGTTCTCGTGCAACTCATCCAGAATGGTATAGAAATGGCGGTTGTGCACAGAGCCCCGATATCGCTGGCCGGCACTTTGCTGCAGGAGATGGGCAAACTCGTGGCAGCAGGTGTGTGCCAACAGATTCAGAGTGCTCAGTTCCCCGCCAAAGTACCCCCGTTTCCGGATCTCTCGGCCTGACAGCCAGCCGCTCGCCGTCTCCGGCTGGTGCTTGGCGGCAATCATGCGGGCACCGTAGGTGATCAGGTGTTGCCGGTCTCGAGAATCGTAACGGTGATAGGTGGCCTGGCCGGACCCAACCCGGCAATGCAGGACGCTGCCCGGATTGCGTTCCCGGACCCATTGCTCCGCCGGTTGCCAGAGCCAGTCCCGGGTGACGGCGCACATGAGTTCGCCAAGGCTGATGGCGGTCTGGGTTGGTAGGGGCGTTTTCTGCAAACTTGGGTACCTGGCTACTTCACGGATGCGTAATACCAAACAAGCTTAACGTTCGAATTTACGGTTTGCTATGGTCTGGCTCGGCAATATTATGCGGTGGTACTGATTATCGACCTTGGGAAAGGTCCAGCAAAGCCGACACTTGAATGACCTATGCCATTCAGACAAACTGTCACCATATATAAATAAGTGGTGACGATTTGTCTGGCTCCGACTCCGCCCGATCTTCCAGGGCAAAACTCCAAACCATGTTCCGTCAACGCGGCGGTCAGCTCCGCCTGACAGAAGCGCTGGCTCGGGGCTTTAGCCGGTACCAGTTCTATCAGCTTCGGGACGAGGGGCTGATTGAGCCGGTCAGCCGTGGCATTTACCGGCTGGCGGACCTGCCCTCAATAGAGAACCCGGATCTGGTGGCTGCCGCTACCCGTTTTCCCAATGCGGTGCTTTGCCTGATTTCCGCGCTGGCCTGGCACGACATTACTACACAGATTCCCCATCAGGTGCATCTGGCGGTGGAGCGGGATGCCCGTTTGCCGGTGCTGGATTATCCGCCGGTAGCCGGGTACCGGTTCTCCGGGCGGGCCTTTAGTGAAGGCATTGAACAGGTTGACGTGGATGCCATCACCCTGAACGTCTACAACCCGGAGAAAACCCTGGCCGACTGTTTCAAGTTCCGGAATCGAATCGGCATGGATGTGGTTCTGGAGGCGTTGGATCTATACCGCACCCGCAAAAACTTCCGTCCAGGAAAACTGATGGAATATGCCAGAATCTGCAGGGTCGCCAATGTCATGGCACCCTACTTGGAAGCCAAGCTGTGAACAGAATCATCCTGGCGATGGAATAAAAAGAGTGAAAGGAGATCACGGTGGCACAAAACACTGCTGCGTCCGTTCGGCAGAGATTGCTGAATAAGTCCCGGGAAGAAAAGCGTCGCTTTGATGAACTGCTGCAGTATTACGCCATGGAGCGGTTTCTTTACCGGTTGAGTCAGTCGCCCCATAACCGCTGCTTTACCCTCAAAGGTGCGCTGATGTTCTGGGCAATGCAGGGGCCGAACAGCAGACCGACACGGGATATCGATATGTCGGGCCAGACCAGCAATGATCCAGAGGCTATTCTGGCCCAGGTGGGCGAGATTATTGCGACTGAGGTGCCGGATGATGGCTTGCGATTTGATCCGGATACCCTGAAGGCGGAGACCATTACCGAAGATGCAGACTATCAGGGGCTAAGGGTGACCTTCAGCGGTTTTCTCGACAACGCCAGGATTCCAATGCAACTGGACATTGGCTTTGGCGATCCCATATTTCCGTTCCCATCCTGGCTGGAGTTCCCGGGCTTGCTGGATTTTCCAACTGCACGGATTAAGTGCTACACCCCGGAATCGTCGATTGCTGAGAAGTTCCAGGCGATGGTCAACCTTGGCGAACTGAACAGCCGGATGAAGGACTTTTACGATATCTGGCTGCTTTCGCGTCAGCACGAGTTCCGGTTGGAAAATCTCGAGGGGGCGGTTGAGGGCACCTTCCGAAAGCGTGGGACAGCAATCCCTGAAACCAGTCCCTTTTCTGTAAGCGCCAATAAATCCGCACCTGTGGCTGGCAACTGAATTTCGCCACACTGAT